>ERZ887849.513-NODE-513-length-41184-cov-11.410465_pt1 | contig 41184 bp, 36 predicted proteins | sample MGYA00521267_ERZ887849 | MGnify/ENA primary metagenome ERZ887849 (study PRJEB32303, sample SAMEA104408601) | aquatic metagenome | biome: Brackish water; feature: Pelagic; material: water | place: Baltic Sea | collected 2014-06-06T16:11:00 | depth 2,863 m ... | reverse complement strand
GTACGCTGACGTGCTGCCGGTTGCGCAGGTGCTGAGTCAGTTAACAGCACTCTGCGGTGACAGGGGTTAAGCCGGGCGCGAAAAGCGTGTGCTTAGGAGCGTCTATTTAAGAGTCGCGTATTTACCGCGATTAAAGATCAATGGCTCTAGACCATTGTCTCTAAATTCAATCACCCGGCCGACCAAAATAATATGGTCGCCGCCTTCATATTGGTTCTCAATCTGACATTCAAAGCAGGCGCTGTAGTGGGGCAGAATGGGCACGCCCGCTAAGCCTTCAGTGCATGCCAAATCGGCAAACTTATCCGCACCACTTTTAGCAAACAGATTAGACGTAGCTTCTTGATCTGCGGCGAGCACATGGATGGCAAAGGACTCTGCGCCGATAAAGTCATCAAAACAGTTGGATTCACGAGCGACACTCCAGAGCACCAGCGCTGGATCCAGCGAGACCGAGTTAAAGCTATTGGCGGTCATGCCGACTTTTTGGCCATCTTTGCCCAGGGCAGTGATTACGGTGATACCGGTGGCGAAACTACCCAGCGCATTGCGGAAATCTAGGGCTTGCTGTTTTTTATCAGACATAGGTTTCTATTGAATTCTTCTATTAGGTTATTGGTCAAGCGTTGCTAGTGGGAATTTGTGAGCTAGACAACGGAGCGCGCTTCTATGCAGCGCGCATGATCCGTTGCCTGTCTCTTTGTTGCAAGGATTATCGCTGGTTTTTTATTACATCGCAGCGGCCAGACGAGTGCCCTGATTAATGGCGCGCTTCGCATCCAATTCTGAGGCCAGATCGGCGCCGCCGATTAGGTGATGAGGAATATTCAGCCCCTCGACCAGGTCGCGTAAGGGATCCTGTCCGGCACAGATAATAATTGTGTCCACATCCAATACTTTCGGCTCGTCGCCCACGGTGAGGTGCAGCCCCTGATCATCAATTTTCTGATAGTCACAGCTTGGCATTAGACGCACGCCCTTCATTTGCAGACCGGCACGGTGAATCCAGCCTGTGGTTTTACCTAGACCGGAACCCACTCTGGTGCTCTTGCGCTGGAGCAGATAGACCTCGCGCGGGGAGGGCTCTGGTTGAGCTGTAACCCCTTCGATTCCTGAACGTGAGCCAAAGGTCATATCAATTCCCCACTCTTTCATAAAGGCAGGAATATTCTGGCTGGTAGCTTCGCCGCTGTGAGTAATGTACTCAGCTGTATCGAAACCAATGCCGCCGGCCCCGATAATCGCAACCTTGTTGCCGACGTGCTTTTTAGCGCCAATCACATCAAGGTAGTTGAGTACCTTGGGGTGATCTATGCCTTCAATGTCAGGCATTCTAGGCGCGATGCCAGTGGCAATAACCACTTCATCAAAGCCACCGCTGTTGAGCTGCTCTGCGGTAACTCGAGTGTTGAGTTGCAGGTCGACACCGGTGAGCTCGATCTGCTTGCCGTAGTAGCGCAGAGTTTCATAAAACTCTTCTTTGCCGGGAATCTGCTTGGCAATATTAAACTGACCGCCAATTTCGCTGGCGGAGTCAAACAAGGTCACGCTGTGGCCTCGAGATGCAGCGATAGTGGCTGCTGAGAGCCCGGCTGGGCCAGCGCCGACTACAGCAATGTTCTTCACTGCGGTGGTGGGGTTGATATGCAATTCGGTTTCGTGACAGGCGCGGGGGTTAACTAGGCAGCTGGTCATCTGACCGCCAAATACATGGTCGAGACAGGCCTGGTTGCAGCCGATACAGGTGTTGATTTCATCGGCACGATTTTCTATCGCCTTGATAACAAAATCTGGATCAGCCAAAAAGGGGCGCGCCATAGAGATCATGTCGGCATCGCCACGCTGCAACACTTCTTCCGCCATTTCTGGCGTATTGATTCGGTTCGAGGTGATTACCGGTACCGAGAGCTCTTTTCTAAAATGTGCGGTGACCCAGGTAAAGGCTGCGCGGGGTACTTTGGTAGCGATAGTAGGTATTTTGGCTTCATGCCAGCCGATACCTGTATTGATAATCGTGGCGCCAGCTTCTTCTACTGCTTTGCCGAGCTGAATCACTTCTTCAGATGTGCTGCCACCCTCGACCAGATCGAGCATCGACAGGCGGAAAATAATAATAAAGTGCTCACCCACAGCCTCACGCACTCGGCGAACTACCTCAATTGGAAGGCGAATGCGGTTCTCATAGCTGCCACCCCAGTCGTCGTCGCGCTGGTTGGTCCGTGCAGCGATAAACTGGTTCAGGAAGTAGCCTTCCGAGCCCATAATCTCAACGCCATCATAACCGGCTTTCTGAGCCTGTACTGAGGTGAAGACAAAGTCGTCGATCTGCTTGTGAATGCCTTCCTCGTCGAGGGCGCGGGGTGTGAATGGGTTGATCGCAGATTTGATCGCCGAAGGAGCGACCTGATCCGGCGAGTAAGCATAGCGACCGGTGTGCAGAATCTGCATGCAAATTTTGCCGTCATGCTCGTGTACGGCATCGGTAATCAGTTTATGGCCAGCAATATCGTCATCGGTCTCGAGTTTCTTGGTGTTGGGGTGAGTGCCACCTTCAGAGTTGGGGCCAATACCACCGGTAACAATCAAGCCAACGCCACCTTTGGCGCGTTCGCCAAAATAGGCCGCCATACGCTCATAGCCATCAGCTGCCTCTTCCAATCCAGTGTGCATGGAGCCCATAAGGACGCGGTTTTTTAAACTGGTAAAGCCCAGATCCAATGGTTCAAGAAGCTTGGGGTAGGTGCTGTGGGGCATGATTGACTCCGATTTGTCATTATTATTGTAATTTTATAGGTCGCCGCCGGTCCCTCTAAGAGGAGGTCGGCAGTGACTGAAAAGGGCTTTAATACCCTTACTACGATTTTTATTGTGCTTTGGTTGATCAGTGCAAAGAGACTAATGATGCATTTTGACACTGTCAAGATGTATTGCTACATTGCCTTCCATGAGTCTAAGCCCATCACAAAAATCTGCCCGTCCAAGCTATCATCACGGCGATTTGCGTCAGACATTGCTGCGGTCGGCAAAACAGCTTATAGCTGAAGCCGGAATCGAGAATCTGTCTCTGCGTCGACTTGCGGAAAGGGCAGGGGTCTCGCGCACCGCCCCCTATCATCATTTCTTGGATAAGAACGATTTGCTCTGTGCCATAGCCGCAGAAGGCTTCCGCCGTCGGCATCAGACCGCTGCGACGAAATTTGATAACAATGCGAAAAGCATGCTGGAAAAGTTTCACGACTATATGAATGACTATGTTCAGTTTGCTGTGGACAATCCTGAAGAGTATGAGTTGATGTTTGGTCGCAGTATCTGGAAGCAACAGAATAGTACTGAGGAGCTGCGCGCCGTTGCCTATCCTTGCTTTCAGCATCAGGTTGATATGATCCGCTGCTGGCAGAGTTGTGGGGTAATATCCGGAGATAATGCTCTGCGCAGTGCTCAGGTCATCTGGGGCGCGCTCCATGGTATTGCCAAATTATTTATCGATGGTATCTATACCGACACAGCTAAAATTGAAGGAGTGACGCAATGTGCAATTGATATGTTCATTGCTAAAAAACTTAGCAGCTAACTTTAATTAATCTATCTAACCTGCTGTTTTACATTGTTTATATTCCTATTTTTCAATAGCTTTTTGCTCCTGACCTAATAACTTATTAGATAACGAAATCGATTACACAAAAACCTTGATAAAAGACAAGCTTATTTTTTGACTTTCGAAAAAATGAGAACTACGTTTACTTAGCCTGTTAAGCAGTTTTTAAATTAAGTTTCAAAATGTGGATTTGGTCGCATTAACCCCTGAATTACTTATTCTGGATATGGGGCGATTATGCGAGGTGTAACTAGGAGTTATAAGGAGTTTTAGCTATGAATAAGAGTTTTGTGAAATTACTGCAATTATGCGCAGGCGTGTTAATGCTATCTACTGCCAGTTTATCAATGGCAGCAACTTGGGATTATGATTTTGATGGTGATGAAGACGAGCGTGGAGGGCAGCCGTTAAACTTTGGCGATCTAAACGTTAAAGGTTATACCGATGGTGTAGAGAGCTATGCCTATTTGGATTCGGGCTACTTGGCCGGTCTTGGTGTATGCGATGGGCCAATTCTTTCTGGTACCACAGGCACTGATAATAAGTGTGAGACAGTTACTGGCCCTAATACTGGCGCTTCGGACGACAACTTGCAGTTAGGTGAGATGCTTGAGTTTGGTTTTGATAGCAAAAAACAGATTGCTGTTGGTATCAACGGCGCTCACAAATCTGCTGACGGCAAGAATGTGCTGTTTTGGACCGATGTTGGTGGTTGGGATCTGCTTACTGTCGCCGCTGGCAAAATCACTCTTGGAGTCCAGCACGTTGGCTTGATGACATTGAAGATTTTTGGTCAGGGTGACTTTGGTCAGAACGGTCGTGAAACTACAGCTAACCTCTATGTTGCTGGTATCAATGAAGTGCCTATTCCTGCAGCGGCCTGGCTGTTTGGCTCGGCTTTGTTAGGTCTAGCTGGATTGCGTCGCCGCAAGACCGCAGTCTAGGTTGCAAAGCTTAGCTTGATGCAATAGCGCTGCAGTAAAAACTCGATCGTAAGTTAAATGTTGAGTTGCAGCAAAAAAAAACCCGGTTGCCACCGGGGTTTTTTGTCTTTTAGCCTTGGCTGCTTGCTAGTAGTTTCTAGCACCTGAACAGGGCTGTTACTTGTCCATCTTGCTCATAGCGTCAGAGATGTCGCTCTCGGCGTCGCTGGCCATATCTTCCATTATTTGGTCAACACTGTCAGAGGCCTCGTCTAGGCTATCTTCGATGATGTTTATGGCATCATCCGCTGATTTTTCAACTGCGTCGGACATTGTTGCCTCCTCTACTGCTGGAACTGTTCCCTCCTCGGGTGACTTTTTGCTATCACATGCGCTCAGGCCCAAGGTCGCCAATGTAGCAATTAGCAAAACATGGTGCTTCTTCATATCTCTACTCCTTCCTAGGTTATTTGAATAATGTGTTTTTTCTCATCAAGCATAGTTCAGAGGAGTTCTAAATGACGGCGAATGCAGCGAAAATATTATTACCTGGGTCAATCAGATGGCGTTTTATCCAGTCCAATAACGATAAGGCTATTATTTACTCCTTTATCACCGCTTACAGGTTGCCGATTGCCAATCGCTGTGGCAAACTTCACGCCGCTTTTAGAGGGGTCTTTGAGTAGCAGAAAAGACCCCGAAACCTACCTACTACTAAAAGTTCTTTTTAATGCGAGAGTGGCGGAATTGGTAGACGCGCTGGATTTAGGTTCCAGTGGGGCAACCCGTGCGAGTTCGAGTCTCGCCTTTCGTACCAAATTTAATCAGTATCATCGTGAGGAAAATCCATGCAGGTTTCCATCGAGTCTAGCACTGGTCTTGAGCGTCAACTTAAGATTGGTGTCCCTGCCGACCGAATAGAGAGTGAAGTCGCTCAGCGTCTTCAGAAAGCCACTAAAACCGTTAGCATTAAAGGTTTTCGTAAGGGCAAAGTGCCTCTCAAAGTGGTCAAGCAGCAGTTTGGCAAAGGTGTGCGTCAGGAAGTTGTTGGCGAAATCGTCAACTCAAGCTTCTACGAAGCCATCGCTCAAGAAAAACTGCAGCCAGTAGGGCAGCCGCGAATCGATGATATAAAAGATAGCGAAGGTCAGGATCTAGAATTCTTGGCAGTCTTTGAAGTCTATCCAGAAATTGCACTGGCTGACTTGAGTAAAGTGTCCATCACTCGCCCAGTAACAGAGCTGAGCGATGCCGATTTGGATAATATGATCGATGTACTGCGTGATCAGCAAGCCAAGTTCGAAGCTTCAGACCAGCCTGCTGTTGATGGCGACCAGCTCAATATCGACTATGTGGGCACCAAGGGCGGAGAAGAGTTCGCTGGCGGCAAAGCTGAAGGTCAAGATCTAATTCTGGGTTCGAACAGCATGATTCCTGGCTTTGAAGACGCTCTTGTCGGCGCCAGTGCCGGTGATGAGAAAGTCCTCAAGCTGAAGTTTCCGAAAGATTACCACGCTGAAGAGCTCAAGGGTGCCAAAGTTGAATTCGCCGTTGTGGTTAATTCCGTATCCTCTAAACAGCTCCCAGAGATGAACGATGAGTTCTTTAAGCTCTACGGTGTCGACGCAGGCGGTGAAGAGAAATTCCGTGAAGATGTCATGAACAACATGGAGCGCGAACTGCGCAATGCGGTTCGCAGCAAGGTTAAAAACCGTGTTATGAACCAGCTGTTTGATCTCAATAAGGTCGAGTTGCCAGCTGTGTTGGTCGATAATGAAATTACCCAGCTCAAGCAGCAGATGGTGCAGCAGTTTGGCGGTGGGCAGCAAATCGACTTAAGCATGCTGCCGGATGATATGTTCCGTGAAAAGGCTGAGCGCCGCGCGTCCTTAGGTGTAATCGTCTCGGAAATTGTTAAAGTTGAAGAGCTTACTCCCGATGAAGATAGTGTCCGTGAAAGAATTAACGAGATCGCTTCAACTTATGAGCAGCCCAAAGAAGTTGTCGACTACTATTATAGCCAGCAGCAGCTTCTTAGCTCTGTAGAGGCCGTAGTTTTGGAAGATCAGGTGACTGAATTGGTGTTGTCTAAGGCGCAAGTTGCCGACGAAACATGCTCCTACGAAGATGCTGTTAAGCCTGATCCTGAGCCAGGTGCGTAATCTGCCTGTTGCACGGAAACAGACTATAGTTATATTAATCTCGGGCACTAGGATCTGAGTGCCCGATTCAGTGCGTATAGAACAGCATACGCAGTGAAGAATGATAACGATAATAGCGAGGAAGCGATGAATTTTCAGCAACCCAATGGTGGGCACATGCACGACGTTCAAGCCAGTGGTCTAGTGCCAATGGTAGTAGAGCAAACCTCACGTGGTGAGAGAGCCTACGACATTTACTCTCGATTATTAAAAGAGCGTGTGATCTTCTTGGTTGGTCAGGTTGAAGATCATATGGCCAACTTGATTGTTGCACAGATGCTGTTCTTGGAATCTGAAAATCCCGATAAAGATATTCACCTCTATATCAATTCCCCCGGTGGCTCTGTGACTGCTGGCATGTCGATCTACGACACCATGCAGTTTATCAAGCCCAACGTCAGTACAATGTGCATAGGCCAAGCCGCAAGCATGGGTGCTTTCCTGCTCGCTGCTGGCGCAGAGGGCAAGCGCTACTGTCTACCAAACTCGCGCACTATGATTCATCAGCCAAGTGGCGGTGCTCAGGGTCAGGCAACTGATATCCATATTCAGTCTCAGGAAATCCTTAAGATAAAGGCTCGTCTCAACGACTTGATGGCCAAGCACACTGGTCAGTCGGTTGAGAAAGTCACAGAAGACACTGAGCGTGATAATTTTATGAGTGCGGAAGAATCTAAGGCCTATGGCTTGGTTGACGCCGTACTTGATCAGCGTGAACAGGTTAGCTAGATAATTTAGCCCTTGGATATAGAGGTTAAATGGCTGTTCTATTTTGATTTTATTGGAGGTATACAATGAGCGACGATGACACTTTAGGAGAAGGCGGAAAGCTTCTCTTCTGTTCATTCTGCGGCAAGAACCAGAATGAAGTGCGACGCCTTATTGCAGGACCTTCAGTCTATATCTGCGATGAGTGTGTTGATCTCTGCAACGATATTATCTCAGAAGAGGCAGTAGTCGCCGAAGCCAGCGACGGTAACGACGAGCTGCCAATTCCTTCCGACATCAAGGGCAACCTCGATGCCTATGTTATTGGTCAAGAGCGCGCCAAGAGAATTCTATCCGTAGCGGTATACAACCACTACAAACGTTTGCAGGTTAGCGAGTCGGGTACTGATAACTCAGCTGTTGAGCTGGGTAAGAGTAATATCCTGCTAATCGGCCCCACAGGTAGCGGTAAAACGCTGTTGGCCGAAACCTTGGCGCGCATGTTAGACGTTCCCTTCACAATCGCCGATGCGACCACGCTCACCGAAGCCGGTTATGTGGGTGAAGACGTTGAAAATATTATCCAGAAGTTACTGCAGAAATGCGATTACGATGTCGATAAAGCCCAGCGCGGTATTGTCTACATTGATGAAATCGATAAGATTTCGCGTAAGTCAGACAATCCGTCAATCACCCGCGATGTATCCGGTGAAGGCGTGCAGCAAGCCCTGCTGAAGCTGATTGAAGGCACAGTTGCCTCGGTTCCACCTCAGGGTGGCCGCAAACATCCCCAGCAGGAATTTCTGCAGGTTGATACCTCTAATATTTTGTTTATCTGTGGCGGTGCGTTTGCCGGACTTGAAAAAGTTATCAGAGATCGGTCTGAGAAAGGCGGTATTGGGTTTAGTGCCGAGGTCAGCAGCAAAGATAGCCAGAAGTCGATCGGTGAAACACTGCTTGATGTGCAGCCAAGCGACCTTATTGGTTACGGGTTGATTCCTGAGTTTATCGGCCGCCTGCCGGTCGTGGCGACATTGCAAGAGCTGGATCGCGATGCCTTGGTTAATATTCTTGTTGAGCCAAAGAACGCACTGTTCAAGCAGTATCAAGCACTGTTTGCCATGGAAGATGTTGAACTTGATCTGCGACCTGATGCCCTTAATGCGATTGCTGAAAAAGCCATTGAACGAAAAACCGGCGCCCGAGGTCTGCGGTCAATTCTAGAGACCGTGTTACTCGATACTATGTACCGAGTGCCTTCAGAGACCAGTGTAGTCAAGGTTGTTGTGGATGCGGCGGTAATCAATGGTGATAATGAGCCACTACTGGTCTATGAACAAAACGATCAGAAACAGGCCACTGATGAAGCTTAGGCATGCCTCACTGGTAGGTGAAGTGAGATTGCAGTTTTAAAAAAGGCGACGTTAGTCGCCTTTTTTACGCCCCTAATATTAGCGTTCAATTGGCGTTTTGGTGAAAAATTGAATTTTCGTCAATTAAGCGCATTGCTGAGGTTGTTTTTCGCCCGCGAGTCCCAATATAAAAGACTAATCTGATAATAAAATCGAATTGGAGCGCAACGCCCTGCTCCCGACCAATCGAGGTATCCATGGCCGTTACACCTAATAAAACTAAAGATATGATCTATCCGCTGTTGCCCTTGCGCGATGTGGTTGTCTACCCCCACATGGTTGTGCCTTTGTTTGTCGGTCGCGAGAAGTCGATTACGGCCCTAGAAGATGCCATGGAAAGTGACAAACAAGTCGTTTTGCTGGCTCAGCGAAACCCAGCGGATGATAATCCTGAACTCAAGGATCTCTACTCTGTGGGCACTCTTGCGACTATTTTGCAGATGCTGAAATTGCCCGATGGTACGCTTAAAGTGCTGGTTGAGGGTGCCTCAAGGGTAAACTTGGTTGATGCAGTAGAGGGTGAAGCCTTTATTCAGACCAAGATTGAAGAGCTTCCGGACGGTGATTTAGATGATCGCGAAGCTGAAGTGTTAACTCGCTCGGCGATGTCCCTGTTTGAGCAGTATGTCAATTTAAGCAAGAAAATCCCCGCCGAAGTAATCGCCACGGTTAGTGGTATCGAAGATGCCAACCGTCTGGCTGATACCATTGCCTCCCATATGACTCTGAGTATTGAGCAGAAGCAGGATGTATTGGAAGTTGCCGATCTCACTGAGCGCTTTGAGCATCTTATGGGCTTGATGGAGTCTGAAATTGATCTTTTCCAGATTGAGCAGCGCATTCGCGGCCGCGTAAAAAAGCAGATGGAAAAAAGTCAGCGTGAGTACTACCTCAACGAGCAGATGAAAGCCATCCAAAAAGAATTAGGTGATATAGATGAAGCTGGTTCCGAGATTGACCAGCTCGAGGCAAAAGTCGAAGAGGTTGGCATGCCAAAGGCTGCTCTCGAGAAGACCAAGTCTGAACTGAGTAAGCTGAAAATGATGTCGCCGATGTCAGCGGAGGCGTCAGTCTTGCGCAACTACATCGACTGGATGATCGGTGTGCCCTGGAAAAAGCGCTCAAGGGTCAAACATAACCTGGTTGAAGCGCAGCAGACCCTTGATCAAGACCATCACGGTTTAGAAGAAGTCAAAGAACGCATTCTCGAGTTTTTGGCGGTTCAACAGCGAGTTAAAAAGCTTAAAGGGCCGGTACTCTGTTTGGTAGGGCCTCCGGGTGTCGGAAAAACCTCCCTCGGTGAATCCATAGCCCGAGCCACAGGCAGGCAGTTTGTGCGCATGAGTCTTGGCGGAGTGCGCGACGAGGCGGAAATTCGCGGTCATCGGCGAACCTATATTGGTTCCTTGCCTGGCAAAGTGATCCAGAAGCTGTCAAAAGTAAAAGTTAAGAACCCTCTGTTCTTACTCGATGAAATCGACAAAATGGGCATGGACCAGCGCGGTGATCCGGCATCGGCGCTGTTAGAAGTGTTAGACCCAGAGCAGAACCACACTTTTAACGACCACTATCTAGAGGTGGATTACGACCTCTCCGATGTGATGTTTATCTGTACTGCCAACTCAATGAATATCCCGGGGCCGTTATTGGACCGAATGGAAGTGATTCGGATTCCCGGTTATACCGAAGGGGAAAAGGTAGCCATTGCGGAGAAGTACCTGGTACCAAAGCAGCGTAAAGCCAATGGCTTAAAAGAGTCTGAGCTGGAGATTACCGAAGCGGCACTGCAGGACGCCATCAGATACTACACTCGGGAAGCCGGAGTGCGCGGACTGGATCGAGATATAGCCAAGATCTGTCGCAAAATTGTCACCGAGCATGTCCGTGACGGCGCCGCCTCAACCGACAGAGTTGGCTCTGAGCAATTGGAGTCTCTGCTGGGTGTACGACGCTTTGACTATGGTCGTGCTGAAGCGGAAAACCAAATAGGGCAGGTGACTGGCCTAGCTTGGACTTCAGTAGGCGGTGAGCTGCTGACTATTGAGTCTGCGGCAATCCCCGGTAAGGGCCGGGTGATCAAAACGGGTTCTCTGGGTGATGTGATGCAGGAATCCATTCAAGCGGCTCTGACCGTGGTTAGAAGTCGCGCCAAGGCGCTCGGTATACGCAAGGACTTCTATCAGGAGAACGATCTTCATATCCACGTTCCTGAAGGTGCTACGCCAAAAGACGGTCCTTCCGCCGGTGTCGGTATGTGTACGGCCCTGGTATCGGTTTTAACCGGTATTCCGGTCAAGGCTAACGTCGCCATGACTGGTGAGATAACCCTGCGCGGTCAGGTATTGAAGATTGGCGGACTCAAGGAAAAGCTTCTTGCAGCCCATCGCGGCGGTATCACAACGGTAATCATCCCAGATGATAATGGTAGTGATTTGAAGGAGATACCGGACAATATTAAAGCTGATCTTACTATTCGCCAGGTGAAATGGATTGATGAGGTATTGGCCATTGCTTTGGAGCATAATCCAGAATCTTTAAGCGATGAAGAATTTAATCGTAGCAGCGGGTCCAAGGGTAAGGACCAACAGTCCTCTAGGCCAAGCACCCACTAGATTTAAAGAAAATAGCTATTTCGGGGAAAGGTGCTTGACCATCGAAATAGCTATTGGTATAACGTACTCACGAATGAGCTTGAGACCAGTTGTGTAGTGAGTTTGCACCCATAAAGCCTTTCTACTTGACTTCGAAATTACTAATTCCAAAAAAAAGGGGAATACCGTGAATAAATCAGAACTTATCGACGCAATCGCTGCTGGCGCAGACATTTCTAAAGCATCTGCTGGCCGCGCACTGGACTCAGCACTTGAAGCCGTAACTGGATCACTCAAGAATGGCGACCAGGTTTCACTGGTTGGCTTTGGTACTTTTGCTGTTAAGCACCGCGCAGCTCGCGCTGGTCGCAACCCGCAGACTGGTCAAGAAATCCAGATTAAAGCAGCTAACGTGCCTAGCTTTAAAGCTGGTAAAGCGTTGAAGGACGCTGTTAACTAAGATAAATCCAAAGGTTGTTTATTTGGTTAAAAGGCGCATCGGTGATGCGCCTTTTTTAATACAGAGCTAACCGAATAAAGAGCTAACCAAATAAAGAGCTAACCAAAAGTAGCAAAAGAATTAAAATTTTGAACTAATCGCATTATCAGCATTAAGGGACAGGAAAATGTTAGACAGTTTTAGACACAATATGAAAGGCATTGCCTTCGGCATCGTTATTTTAATTGCCATTGTTTTCGCTTTTTCCGGTATTGGTTCGCTGTCCATGTCCAGTAGTGGGGCTGATACGGCGGTCACCGTCAACGGTGAAAAGGTCACAGAGTTAAGCGTACTGCGCGCCATCAGCAGCGAGAAGCGACGTATTCTCAGTGAAAATGAAGGCTTAGACGCCTCATTGCTCGAAGACGAGCTAATCCGTCCACAGGTAGTGGAACAACTAATTGGCCGCAGACTGCTTTCCCAGGCGGCAAAATCTGCTGGTATGGGCGTATCATCGCGCACTACCAGCAACTTACTTCTTAGCACACCGGCTTTTCTGTCAGATGACGGCCGATTTGACCAGGACCTCTATCTCTACACCATCCGTGCTCAGGGATACACCAGCGGTACCTTCTTGGAAATGCTCAAGGATGATCTATTGATCGAGCAGTATGTCCGTGGTTTTGTCGCATCCGGCTTTGTCACTGCCAGCGAGCTGGATCTAATCGCCAGCATTACCGAACAGCAGCGCGATTACTATTATCTAACCTTGCCATTGCAGCCGGAAGTCGATGCCGTGGAGTTGAGTGATGAGCAGGTTACAGCCTATTACGAAGCTAATAAGCAGCGCTATCAAGCTCCTGAACAGGTTGTAGTCGACTATATTGAACTCAGCCCAGAGCTTTTCAGCGCCACTCAAAACGTCTCAGAAGAGCAGGTTCGAGAACGTTACGAAGAGCAGCGTGAGAGCCTAGAATCAACTACCTCACGTCAAGCTGCACATATTCTATTGACCCAGCCAAGCGACGAACTACTAGCTGAAATAAACGAAAAGTTAGCCGCTGGTGAGACTTTTGAGGCTCTGGCTAAAGAGTACTCAGAAGATGTTGGCTCCGCCGACTTTGGTGGCGATCTGGGTTACACCTCTGGAGATACCTTCCCCGAGTCCTTTGAAGCGGCATTAGCTGCTCTTCAGACAGGCGAAGTCTCTGCGCCGGTAGAAACTGACAGTGGTACCCACTTGATCAAGCTGCTGGATATACAGGAACAGATTGTCGACTTTGATAGCGAGCGTGCTCGTATTGAACAGGAGCTGATCGCGGAGCTCACCGATGTCTGGCTGGTTGAGAAGCTGGCCAAGCTCAAAGAGTTGAGCTACAACGCCGAGAATCTTGCTGAGATTGCCGCTGATCTAGAGTTGAAGGCTCAGGTATCAGAGCCCTTTACCCGGGCTGGTGGAGCAGGCATCAGTGCCGATCCTGCGGTGCTCAAGGCAGCCTTCAGCAGTGAAGTGCTAGAAGACAGCTATGCCAGCGAAGTGTTGGAACTGGGCAATGATCGTTATGTGGTTGTGAAGCTCAACAAGTCTATTCCAGCGCGTCAGAAAGACATAATTGAAGTGCAGGATGCGGTAGTGGCCTCACTGACTGATCAATTAGCTCGCGCCAGCCTCGCGGCACGCGGCGCCGAATTGTTAGCCCGAGTGGAATCTGGTGAAAACATCGAAGCAGTGGCTAAAGATGAAGACCTAGATTGGCAGGTTGTTCTCGATGCTAAGCGCAGTACTGGCGGCATCAATAACGAAATCAAACGCTTTGCTTTTCAGTTGCCGGCCACGGCCACTGAAGACCTGATCGAAAGCTTTTATAGCCGCAGCGGCGACTTTGTTGTGGTGGCTTTAACTGATGTTGAGGCGGGGGACAGCAGCAAGCTGAGCGAAGAGCAAAAAGCTAGCCTCAGTTATGCCGGTGTTTCATCCTCTGGCGGTCGTGAACTGCAGGCTGTGCAGAAATCGCTGCGAGAAAGTGCTGATATAGAGCCTTAAATTAAAAGGCTTTAAATTAAAAGGCTTTAAGTTAGAGAGCCCTGAGATGAAGAGCCCTTAGATAAAGAGCCCTGAGCTAAACAGCAATTTAATCTTCGCGGGTGGCTTTCTGGTTACCCGCAGTAGTTAAAATCCAAGCAGAGCACGACACCGTGACACTGCCCTCGATTTAGATTTTCAGTGCGTTGATAAACAGAGTTAGGCGCTGACCCGGCTGCAGCAAGGCGCTGCGGCCGATCTTATTCCATCGTGTAATATCTGAAATCGCAACATCAAAGCGGCTCGCAATTAGTGACAGAGAATCTCCGCGCCTTACCCGGTAAGAGAGCTTGCGAACATGCTCCGACTTCACCTCAACAGTCTTGCTGCCCACCACTAATCGATCATTGAGTTGCAACGTATTACTGGATAGCTTGTTGGTCTCGCGCAGACGTTTAATACTGGTATTAAATTTTTTCGCAATAGACCAGAGTGAATCGCCACTGCGCACAGTGTAGTAATTGGGCTCTTGAGCACCGGTTTTGACATTGGTTAAATAATTGCCAGAGCTGCCGCTGTGAGGTATCAGTAACACCTGATTAATTTGCAGGCGGTCAGTTACAAGGCTGTTGCGCTCACGCAACCATGCTGTGGGTATATCAAAACGGGCGGCAATTTCCGAGAGTGTATCGCCGTTGGCGACAGCGTACTCGGTGTGAGGTACCCAAGTTTTAGGGTCGGTCGTGGCCAGCATGTCCCGCAAGGGCTGTGCTGTGCCCACAGGCAGTAACAGGTTGTGAGTGCTCTGCGGTGGAGTCAGGGCGCGACGGAAGGCTGGATTAAGCCTAGTGAAGTCGGCTAGCTCAATACCGCTAAGCTCAACTACGCTGCCCAAATCAATCTGAGACTTAATCTCGACTATTTCAAAGTAGGGTTGGTTGGCTATTGCAGGCAGCTCGATAGCGTATTTTTCGGGATCGCGAATCAATGTCGCCAGAGCCAGTAACTGTGGCACATAGTTACGGGTTTCTCGGGGCAGCTTAATCGACCAAAAATCCGTGCCTTTTTCAGCTTTGCGGTTGCGTCTGATTGACTTACTCACGTAGCCCTGGCCGGAGTTATAAGCTGCTAGGGCCAGCAGCCAATCACCGTCAAAACGGCTGTGTAGCTTGCTCAAGTAAGTGATCGCCGCGTCTGTGGAGTCTATAACGTCGCGGCGCCCGTCATACCAGCGATCGCGACGCAGTCCCAGAGACTCTCCGGTTGACGGAATAAACTGCCAGAGTCCAACCGCATGGCTGTGTGAATAGGCCAGGGGATCATAGGTGCTCTCGACGATTGGCAACAGTGCGAGTTCTAGGGGCAGGCCAGCCTCAGCCAGCTGCTCGGTAACATAGAAAATAAATGGTTCGGCACGGCCAAAAACAGTTTTTAAATAACTCGGATTACGCAGATACCAATCGCGCTGTTTAGTCACGCTTGCCGGCATGCTCTCTGGTGTCAGGGCAAAACCGTCGCGCAGTCGTTGCCATAGATCAGTTGTCAGAGCCGAAGCTGTTTCAGGCGCCTGGGCTAACTCAGAAGCCAGAGGAGCCTCATCCATTAACGGTGTCTTATCTAATTCTGTTTGATTATCTGCATCCAGTGCCATGACCGCATTAGTCTGCTCTTGAACGATCGCAGCAGCAGAATCTTGCTCGGATAGCTGTGCACAGCTGGCCACAGCTAATGCTATGCATAGGGGCAGTAACAGACTCTTGGAGAGGGCTTTTGGGACCGCAGATAACAATTTGCATACTCTTAATATTTATTTTGGGCGGGATTGTAACGATCAGTCGAAGACGAAACAATCATCCGCTTCACAGAGGACTAAATGACAGCCTATTAAATACTCACAAGATGAGTCCAGAGCAGCAAATCATCCGCTGGCCTTTAGGCAACTCAGAGAACATAATATCAGCATGATAACGAACCCCTTTGTACTGTGTTTCTAAAGCGCCTCCGCCGTGCCGGCGAGAACCTGCTCAATCGCCTTAAGGTGAATGATTTAGCCGAGACCTCCGAGGGCATTCGGCGGTGGTTGGGCACAGATTTTGGCCGTTATTTACTCAGTCGCGAACGGCGTATTCTGCGCCAAAAATGCTCAAACTTACCGGGCTACAGAATGTTGCGCCTGGGACTTAGCCAAGATAGCGAGACTCTCGATTGCTTTGATCATATTCATCGCTTCAGCATGCACCCGTCAGAATTCACAGCCGGCCATGCAGCCATTGCAGATTATATGGAGCTGCCACTCATGTCGGAGACTATCGACGTGGTGTTACTGCATCATGCACTGGAGTTTTCCCCCTCGCCCAAGGCAGTGCTGGCTGAGGCCGGCAGAGTGGTTATGCCCGGCGGCCATTTGATTCTCTGTATGCTTAATCCCTACGGCCCCATGGGGCTGCTTAAATTTCCTATGCAACTGCTCGCTAAACAGCCCCAGTACAATTTTCACAATCTGCGCATGGGGCGAGTTATTGACTGGCTATCGCTGCTTAATTTTCATGTCGTAGAAATTGAGCATGACGCCTATAATCTGCCGCTGAATTCTTCCGCCAGGAGTCAGGGCGACAGTCGCTGGGAACTGGCCTGTCAAAAGATTCGTTTTCCATTGGGCAATGTCACTATGATTCATGCGGTCAAGCGAGTTCCACGGGGTACCAAGCCAGCCTCAACCCTATGGAAACGAGCGACGAACAATGGTTATCGCGCCTCAGCTGGCACTAAACAGACGCCCCATAACAGCCATAGCCATAAAATATCTACCATTGACCCAAGGGCCAAGCATGAAAGCAGTTGAATTATTTACCGATGGCGCCTGCCGCGGCAACCCGGGCCCAGGTGGCTGGGGCGTGTTGATGCGCTATGGCGACAAAGAGAAAACCCTCTGCGGTGGTGAAGCGGATACCACCAATAACCGCATGGAGTTGACTGCCGTTATTGAAGGTATCGCCGCCCTGAATGAGCCCTGCAAAATAGCTGTTACCTCGGATTCCACCTATGTGCTGAAAGGCATTCAGGAGTGGATGCCAGCGTGGAAAAAACGCAACTGGAAAACCGCGAGCAAGAAGCCGGTAAAAAATGTTGATTTGTGGCAGAAACTGGATGCCGTGATAACCCAGCATGATATTGATTGGCACTGGGTAAAAGGGCACAGTGGGCACACTGAAAATGAAATAGCTGATCAGCTAGCCAATCGCGGCATTGACGAACTTTAATGATCCAATCAACAGAATATTATAAGCAGCATAAATCATGAGACAGATTGTCCTAGATACAGAGACCACCGGCCTAGAAACCTCACAGGATCACCGTATTATTGAAATCGGCTGTGTCGAGCTAGTCGGGCGCAAGCTCACCGGCAGACATTATCATCAGTACATCAATCCACAGCGCAAGGTGGATGCCGGCGCTATGGAAGTGCACGGCATTAGTGATCAGTTCCTCGAGGATAAGCCACTATTTGAAAGCGTCGCCCGAGAGTTTCTTGAATTTGTCGATGGCGCTGATCTGATTATTCACAACGCCCCCTTTGATGTCGGGTTTATCAATCACGAAATTGCCAAGCTTAAAGGCGCCTATCAGGTAATTGAGAGCGGTTGCCGGATTATTGATACATTGTCCCTAGCGCGACAAAAACATCCTGGGCAAAAAAATAATCTCGACGCCCTATGTAAACGCTATGGCGTCGATAACTCACAGCGAGATCTTCACGGCGCACTCTTGGATGCTGAAATTCTCGCCGATGTTTATCTGTTGATGACTGGCGGGCAGGTGAATCTTAATATCAGCGGCCAACAGTCCTCTGATGGTGGCCAAGACAGCAGTCGCGGAGGCATACGCCGCCTAGCCCAAGATCGTCAACCCCTGCGCGTTGTCACGGCCAGTCAGGAAGAGGTGGAACTGCACCAACAGAAGCTCGAAGCGATCAACAAAAGCAGCGGCACCTGTGTCTGGATGAATGGCGGCGACTGATACCTATTCATGACAAACCAGCCAGCACCTGATCTACCCAGCGGTCAGCAAGACTTTCAGCGACTCCAGCTATTGGTCGATCAAACAGCCAGCACTCGGGATAGCTTTAGACTTAGCCGTCAGCTGAGAGAGCTTGGGCACCAGCACAAGCGTGGCCGTGATATCAGCTCTGGCTGGCAGCAGTGGCATGCAGCGCTGCTCAATGCTCAAGCCTTGACTGACAGCCGTCGCCAGACGATTCCCGCCTTTACCTATCCCGAGCTTCCAGTTAGCGCCCGAGCCGATGAAATTGCCGAGCTTTTAAGCAAACACCAGGTGATTGTGGTGGCCGGAGAGACCGGTTCTGGTAAAACCACCCAGATACCCAAGATTTGCCTGCAAGCGGGCCGCGGAGTCAGAGGTCTAATTGGCCACACACAGCCGCGACGCATAGCCGCACGCACCGTGGCTACTCGCATTGCCGAAGAATTAAAAGTCAAAATAGGTGAGGCTGTGGGCTACCAGGTGCGCTTCTCTGATCAGAGCTCACCCAACAGTCTAATCAAGCTGATGACCGACGGCATATTGCTGGCAGAGATTCAGCGTGACCGCTTTCTCAGTGCCTATGACACCTTAATTATCGACGAAGCCCATGAGCGCAGCCTGAATATTGATTTTTTGCTCGGCTACCTAAAGAACCTGTTACCCCAGCGCCCCGACCTAAAAATTATCATCACCTCGGCGACCATTGATGTGGCCAAGTTCTCTAAACATTTTAATGACGCGCCGGTGGTTGAAGTCTCTGGTCGTAGTTTCCCCGTGGAAATTATCTACAATCACCCGGACGATGTAGAGAGTGATCGCGACCAGATGATCGTCGACTGTCTGCAAGATATTCACACCAATCAAAAAGCCGGCGACGTACTGATTTTTCTCAGCGGCGAGCGAGAAATCCGCGAAGTCAATCTGGCGATTAAGCGCGCCCAATTACCCCACACCGAAGTCGTGCCCCTCTATGCACGACTGAGTCTTGCGGAACAGAGCAAAATTTTTTCGCCCCATCGCGGCCGGCGCATTGTACTCAGTACTAATGTCGCGGAAACTTCATTGACAGTGCCCGGGATTCGCTATGTGATCGATACCGGCAGGGCAAGGGTCTCTCGCTATAGCTTTCGCACCAAGGTTCAGCGGCTGCCCATAGAGGCGATCTCTCAGGCCAGCGCCAATCAGCGTGCTGGGCGCTGTGGTCGGGTTGCAGATGGCGTCTGTTACAGGCTCTACTCAGAGGAAGACTTTCAGGGTCGACCCGCCTTTACCGACCCGGAAATAATCCGCACCAATCTGGCAGCGGTGATATTACAGATGCTGCATCTAAGAATTGGCGATATCCGCAACTTCCCCTTTGTGGATCCCCCAGACCAGCGCATGATCAGTGACGGTTTTAAGCTGCTGGAAGAGCTCCAAGCCGTCACTCAAGATGACAAATTAAGCAGTCTCGGTAAACGTCTGGTGAATATCCCACTGGATCCCCGCTTTGCTCGCATGCTGCTAGAGAGCGCCAACAATGGCTGCCTTGCCGAAGTGATGATTATCACCACCGGTCTGAGCATTCAGGACCCCCGTGAGCGCCCCGCTGATAAACAGCAGGCCGCGGATCAGAGCCATAAAAAATGGCAGGAGCCCAACTCCGATTTTGTCTCATTGCTAAACCTGTGGCGACATTTTGAAGAGCAGCGTCAAAACCTCTCCGGCAATCAATACAGCCGCTACTGCAAAAGTAACCATGTTTCCTATCTGCGCATGCGCGAATGGCGCGATCTGCACCATCAGGTTCACACCGCCTGTCGTGGGCTCAAGCTGACATCCAATACTGAGCCAGCGGAGCAGGATGCTATTCATCGCTCAATCCTTTCGGGACTCTTGGGGCAGGTGGGTATTCTTCAGGATAAGTGGGAATATTTGGGCACTCGCAATCGCAAATTCTTTATCTTCCCGGGCTCTGGTTTAAGCAAAAAACCACCGAAATGGTTGATGGCAGGCTCACTGATGGAGACCACCAAGCAGTTCGCCCTGACCGTCGCTAAAATCGACTCCGACTGGCTTGAGTCCCTCGCCGCACACCTGGTGAAAAAGAGCTATAGCGAACCCTTCTACAATAAAAAATCCGGCCAGGTTATGGCCAAAGAGCGCCAGACATTATTTGGTCTGAGCATTGTGGAAAACAAAAACCGCGTCTATGGTCAGGTTGCACCCCAGGAAGCGCGCAAAGTCTTTGTTCAGCAGGCACTAGTGGAGGAGGGCTATCGCGGTAAAGGTCAGTTTTATAGTCACAACCACAAGCTGGTGGAGGAACTTCAGGCTCTGGAAGATCGCTTCCGACGCCGAGATCTATTGGTCGAGCAACAGGCTATATTCGACTTCTATGATCAGCGGGTTCCCGAGGGTATTTACAACCTCGCGGCCTTTGAAAAATGGCGCAAGCAAGCCGAGGCCAAAACCCCCAAATTATTGATGATAGACAAAGAGTATCTATTGCTTCGCGGGCTATCTCAGGACGAACAGGCACAGTTTCCAGAAACTATTAGCTGTGATGGCATTCCCTACCAGTTGCGCTATCACTTTCAGCCCGGCCATGCGGAAGACGGTGTTAGTGCTGTGGTGCCACTGGCACTGTTGCATCAACTGCCGCGATATTTCTTTGAATGGCTAGTGCCGGGCATGCTGCGCGACAAATGTATCGCGCTGGTTAAAAGCTTGCCGAAACAGACCCGCCGGCACTTTGTCCCTGTGCCAGACCATGTGGATGTCTTTCTACGCAAAGCCAAGCCCCAGGACCGGCCTCTTACTGAAGTACTTGCGGAGCACCTGCGCAGTGTTAGCGGAGTGATTATTGAACCAGATCAATGGCGTCAAGAGAGTCTCGATAGCTGGTATCAGATGAATTTTGTGCTCGAGGATGAGCAAGGTGCCGTTATTGCCATGGCCCGCAGTCTCGAGCAATTACAGCGGGACTTTAAACAGCAAATTAGTCAGGGTCTAGAAAAGGCCGCAGATCAGAGTGCCTCGCGCCAGGGTATCACTGAATGGGACTTTGATGAGTTGCCAGAAGAGGTTGCACTGCAACACGGCAAGATAACGATTAAAGCCTGGCCTGCGCTGCGCGACTGCGGCGACTCGGTATCTCTTGAAGTGATGGACAATCCTTTACAAGCGGAAAAGATCAGTCGTCAAGGGCAGTTGCGGCTGGCGCTGCTGCGCGGTCGCGAGCAGGTTAAATATCTAGAGAAAAACCTTTTACGCGGCAAAGATCTTGCGCTGAAGGCGGCAAATTTGGGTGCGCGGCAGCACTTAATCGACCCATTGATCAGTGCCAGCTTTCAACAGGCTCTATTCTTGGATCAGAAAGTTGTCAGAGATCAACAACAGTTTGATCAGACCTATGCGCAGGGCATTAGCCAAGTCGTTGGACTGGCCCAAGACTATACTGCGTCTATCGAATCACTGTTGCCAGGATTGCATGACCTGCAAAAGCAACTGCGATCCATGGGCTTACCAGCTATTTATGCTGCCGAGGATATCCGCAATCAGCTCGACTGGTTGTTTGCCACAGAGACTCTGTGTACTGTCACCGATGAAATTATCAGCCACTACCCGCGCTATATTAAAGCGATACAGGTGCGAGTAGAAAAACTGACTGTGCAGCAGAGTAAAGATCGTCAACATATAGCCGAGATCAGTGATTTATTGGCCGGATGCCGGGAAGCATTGATCGAAGACCAGCCCCTTTCAAGTAATCTTGAAGCTGCTTTGCTTGACTACTGCTGGCTGGTTGAGGAGTACCGGGTATCCCTATTTGCTCAGCAATTAAAGACCAAGGTTCCAATCTCGCTGAAGCGTTTGAGCAAGCGCTGGGCAGAGATTGACGAACAGTTGCGGCGCTTTCGTGTTCAGGCGGGTTAGAGAGCGCTAATTAAACCATCGCTCTTAAATAGTCACTCTTGGAAGCCACTCTTGGAAGTCACTTTTAAATAAACGTTCTGCAGTGAAACTTCTTTGCTACTGTTAGGTCAGAATAGCATCTCAGTTCGGTCTTGAACTGGGATACAAGGAAAAACGATCTGGCAACATTGCCATTACAAGGAGAAAGTCGAATGAATAAACACAAAACCAATCCACTTGTCACGGCTATTGGCTCAGCTTTTGTTGCTGCCACAGCACTCTCAGCTGTAGCGCTATCCTCATCAACCTTTGCTGCGGAGAACCCTTTTCAGGCAGATCAACTGCGATCTGGTTACAACCTTGCTGCAGGCCATGCCGAAGGGAAATGTGGCGAAGGCAAGTGTGGAGAAAGCAAGGCCAAGGCCCATTCCGAAGGCAAATGTGGTGAAGGTAAGTGCTGAGAAGGCAAGGCCAAGGCCCATTCCGAAGGCAAATGCGGTGAAGGAAAGATTGGTGAAGGAAGCTGTGGCGAAGACAAGGCCAAAGCCGAGGGGAAATGCGGTGAAGGCAAGTGTGGCGGAGCAGCCTAATGCGCTTGTTGACCCAGTTGTCAGTTAGCGGTAACCGTTCTACTGTAAGTCGAATAGTTAACTGATGACACATCAGTACCCTGTTCAGGGGGCAGGCCTTGGGTTGCGGCGCTCGCTTTGCGCGCCTCTCTCCTCAGTGTCTCTTGAACAGGTTCAGTTTATGGAGGTAGCGCCAGAAAACTGGATTAATGTTGGTGGTCGCTATGGCGCAGCTCTGCGCAGTTATACCGAAAAATTCCCCTTTGTCATGCATGGACTATCGCTCTCCATCGGTTCGCCATCTGGACTCGATTGGGATCTACTGCGCTCCATTAAAGTCTTTATAGCCGAGCACTCAATACGCTGTTACAGCGAACACCTGAGCTACTGCAGCGACAGTGGTCATCTCTATGACCTGATGCCCATCCCTTTTACCGAAGAGGCGGTTGATTATGTGTCCGAACGGATTATCCAGGTTCAGGATTTTCTCGGGGAGCGTATCGCCATGGAAAATGTCTCCTACTACGCCGCGCCGCAACAGGAAATGTCCGAGATAGAGTTCCTCAATGCAGTCTTGAGCAAAGCAGACTGCAATTTGTTGCTCGGCGTGAACAATATCTTCGTCAACAGTATTAACCACAGTTATGACCCCTATGAATTCTTAAAGGCACTGCCGGGTGAGCGCATTGCCTACGGCCATATTGCCGGTCACTACGAAGAGGCCGAAGATCTCCGTGTCGATACCCACGGCGCCGATGTGATAGATCCCGTATGGCATCTATTGGACGCCGCCTATGCCCAGTTTGGTGTTTTTCCCACGCTGTTAGAGCGAGATTTTAATATTCCCCCGGTTGATGAGCTGCTGTTGGAGGTGAGTCAGATAAGGGATTATCAGGGTAAATACCAAAGTCGCACGCAGGGTGATTCAAATCTAGTCAGCAGCGCGATCCAGCTGGAAAAGGCATGAGAAAAGAACTCCAGGTTGCGTCTCAGCCTGCCTTTCAGCGGGCGCAGTTTGAACTTGCCGCACATATTAGAAACCCTCAGACCAATCCGGCTCCTGAAGGCATCGAAAATCGTCGCCTCGAAATCTACAGAAGCCTATTTTTTAATAACATAGAATCCTTTATTGCCAATGGATTCCCAATCCTTAAATCCATCACTGACCCAGAGCGTTGGAACTCAATGATCCGCGACTTCGCGCATCGCCACCAGAGTCACAGTCCCTGTTTTTTGGATATAGGGGCTGAGTTCTTGCACTATCTTGAAAGCGAACGCATATCCCAGCCGCAGGATCCAGTGTTTATGTTGCAGCTGGCCCACTACGAATGGGTGGAATTAGCCCTAAATGTGTCGACCTTAGACTTTCCAGAAGTTCGACAAGAGGGGGATTTACTTGAGAGTAGGCCGGTGATCTCGCCGCTGGCCTGGGTGATGTGCTATCACTACCCAGTTCATCTAATTGGGCCTGATTTCCAGCCAACCGAAGCCTCAGCTGATACAACCCGGATTATTATTTACCGTGACCGTCAGATGCAGGTAGGTTTTATGGAGATCAATCAAACCACCCAGCGATTGCTGCAGAGTCTAGATCAGAATAGGCTTACCGGCAGGGCCGCTTTGCTTCAATTAGCTGTTGAACTTGAGTATTCTAATCCTGATGCCATACTTGAATTTGGCGCTGATCTTCTCTCGCAACTGCGCAGCAAAGATATAATCTGTGGATTATATTAAGTATTGTTGCTGAGAGTGATTCGGCTGTGTACGGCGAGCAATTAGGGCAGTAAGATACAACCAATTGCAAACGGATAATTTACGAGCACCCATGAAGTGTTTCTCTCTCTCCAGGACCCCAGAGTTGGCCATAAATTTACTGGCGACAATCACATTAGCAATGACATTGTTCAGTTCATCGGTCTATGCCGAAGAAGTTGATCCCTTCGAAGGTTTCAATCGCGATATGTTTTACCTCAATGAGCGCCTTGATCAGTATGCATTGAGACCTGTTGCGGTCACCTACAGCAATATTATGCCCAACCCATTAGAGCGCGGCATTGGTAATTTTTTTAGCAATCTCAATGAGATTACTAATGTAGCCAACGATCTGCTGCAGGGAAAGTTTAAGCAAGCCGGCCGTGATGGCGGTCGTTTCCTGATTAACTCAACAATTGGTATGGCGGGTCTCTTTGATGTGGCCGAGCGGGCCGGTATTAGTAAAAGCGACGGTGAAGATTTCGGCCAGACCTTGGCGGTTTGGGGGGTTGGGGAAGGTCCCTATTTAATGCTGCCCCTAGTGGGCCCATCTACTCTCAGAGATGCGCCGAGCAAGTTTATCGATAGTTTAACCAACCCGCTGTCCTATAGTGATGATGTAAGAGCGCGTAATTCTGCCAGAGCATTGGACCTTTTGACCACCAGAGTCAGCTTGCTGGCGGTTGATAAGATTGCCAGCGGAGATCGATATCTGTTCGTTAGAGATGTTTATTTGCAACGCAACCGCTATTTGGTTAATGATAGCGCCATAGAAGATGATTTTGGCGACTTTGATGATTTTGACGAGTACTAACAAGTACTAAAGAGACAGACAGTTGGCTCACTCTTTATTTTTAACTATGAGCCTTAAACTACCACCTGCGAAAGCTGCATTAGCAATGAAAACACCGTCAGATCTGATATTTTTTCTTGGCGAAAAAGAAGCCAGTGTTGAGGGCTCAAATCACAGTCTTCAGTTGCTTATTGATCAGTCGACTGCGCTACAAAACGTCGAGGAAATCCGTGCTCGGTGTCAAGATCCGCTACTGCAGCCACTGCTAGTCAGCTCCCATCAAATTGCCATTGAAAGTGACAGTCAGCGCGAATACCTCAAGGCCCTAGCAGCTGAATTTTTAGTCATAGTCCTACTCAGTCCAGATCAAAGCCATCGCGTAGCTGACTACTTCCGTCTCGGCGTAGCTGATGTAGCCTTTCCCCAGAGCAGTGACAAGGAGCTCGCGGAAATTCTTGAGCGAGTTGATGCTCTTGCCCAATCTCGTGATCAGAAGCGTCTCTATCGCAGAGAGCTGGAAAAGACCAACCAAAATTTGCAAGAGAGTTTGCGCCTATTGAAGCAAGACCAGCTCGCCGGCCTCGAAGTGCAAAAAAATCTGATGCCGGAGAGTCCTCTCAAATTCGGCGATTACGAAATCTCTCACTCCATAACACCCTCACTCTATTTAAGCGGCGACTTTGTTGGCTACAACTTTGTCCTCGGTCGCTATCTGCTGTTTTATTTTGCCGATGTCTCTGGCCATGGCGCCTCATCGGCTTTTGTTACCGTTCTGCTGCGCTTTATGATTGGCCGAGTGATTCGCAAGCATCAGGTACAAAAAGACTATGCGGCCCTGGCTCAGGCCCCTGAGGGTTTAGTTGAGTCGATTAACAGCCAACTGCTGGCCACCGGCCTCGGCAAGCACCTGACCATTGTCGCTGGTTCATTGGATACCGAGACCAGAAAGCTGCGCTATGTCATTGGCGCCCAGCAACCGGCACCGATTTTAATCTGTGATGGTCAGGCGCGATACCTCCCCGGCAAAGGCAAGCCGGCGGGTATCTTTGAAGACGCGACCTGGGCGGTTGAAGAGATTGCTCTGCCTGAGTCTTTCGCTCTGGTGCTGTTGTCCGACGGTGTCTTTGATCTGCTCTCAGAAAAAGAGATTGTGGATAAAGAGGAAACCTTATTGAGATATCTCGCGACTAAATCGGTAAGTCTGAATAAACTGAAAGATGCACTATTTATAGATGATATTGAAGACCCCCAAGACGATATATCCGTTCTACTGTTGACCAGAGGAATGTAGCTTGAGCGCAGGAAAAATTCTTGTTTCTGATGTAGAGGGCAACTACCTCATCAAGTTTATTGGCGATGTCAGAGTCACTCTCTGCGGCTCGCTAAATCGCTACATGGAAACTATTTTTGGCAGCCGCGACGTTAAAAACGTAGTGGTTGATATGTTGGAAGCGGAGGGGTTGGACAGCACGACCTTGGGACTGCTGGCAAAACTTGGGCTGCACTGTCGCAAACAATATGGCGTAGATGTGCAGGTCTTCTGCCAGAACCCGAGTATCTTGCGTACCTTAGACTGTATGGGCTTTGATGAGCTGTTTGATATTATTCAGCAGGTTCCGACTATCAGTGCCAAGCTTCATAATATTACCTCGGTTAATCCTGAAGTGGATGAGATCCGCAGGCAGGTTTTGGAGGCGCACAAATTACTAGTGCAGCTCAATCCAAAAAATAGCTCAGAGTTTACCGATTTGATACGCGCCCTAGAGTCAGACCACTAAGCGCGTAGGTCCAGCAGTTTCAACTCTCTCTAATTAAATCTAGCTATCTCTAGCGGATAGTTTGCACTGCATAAACTCACTGTGACGCAGATGCAGCAGATCAGCCACACGGCGAATAATACCTTCCTCATGCTTATCCAAATGACCGTCAGCAAAGGCTACACGCCACATAGCCGTCATTAAGTTGAGTTTCTTCTCATGACTGAAGTGAGCATTGATCTCCTTAGTGAACTGATACAGTGATGTCGCATCAGCAACCTCATCGCGGGAGAGCAGCACCAGCTCATCAACCTGTTCAGAACTCAGGTCTAACATCTGAGCAAGAGTCGCGCTAATAGACTGCAGTTCATCTTCGGCTAGATTGCCGTCAATAACCATTACTTCAATCAGCAGCGCCGCTGTCGCCAGTTGCTCACCGCTGAGTGAACTGTCTTCAGCATCAACTACATTCTTGGCAAAAAATGCCTTAATTTTATCAATCATTAGTCTAAGTCTTTTAACCAGGTTTCAAGTTTAATCTGGTCCGCAACAAATCCACGGATACCTTCAGCTAACTTTTCGGTGGCCATGGCATCTTGGTTGAGCTCAAAGCGGAAAACGTTCTCGCCACCCAGTTGATAGTGAATCTTCGACCCTGTGTCTGCTGGATCCAGTTTGCGCTCCAGAGTGCCATAGTCATCATCAAGAGCCTGCAGCAGCTGCGGACTAATGGTCAGGCGGTCACAGCCAGCCAACTCGGTAATCTCATCCGTATTACGAAAGCTCGCGCCCATCACTACAGTGTTGTAGCCAGTCTGCTTGTAATAATTGTAAATTCGCGTCACTGACTGCACGCCAGGATCATCGGCAGGCTCATACTCAGTGAGGCCAGTTGATATCTTGTACCAGTCGAGAATACGACCGACAAAAGGCGAGATCAAAAAGGCACCGGCATCAGCGGCAGCCACCGCCTGAGTAAAGTTAAACAACAGTGTCAGATTACAATTAATGCCTTCCTTTTCCAGGGTTTCCGCTGCGCGAATACCTTCCCAAGTGGAGGCCATCTTAATCAGTACACGTTCGCGACCAATGCCCGCCTGCTCATAGAGATTGATTAAGTGGCGTGCTTTGGCGATAGACGCATCAGTATCAAAGGAGAGGCGCGCATCCACTTCTGTCGAAACACGGCCGGGGATCTGTTCGAGAATTTTTTCACCAAAGCCCACTGCCAGTCGATCCATGCAGTCAGCTAACTGCTCATTGCTCGACTGTCGGCCATTCATAGTGGTCGCTACTATAGAGTCAACCAGACCGCGATAGGCAGGCATCTGTGCCGCTTTTAATAGTAGCGATGGGTTGGTTGTTGCGTCTTCAGGAGAATACTGGGCAATAGCATCAAAGTCGCCAGTGTCGGCAACCACTGTGGTCATCTCTTTAAGTTGGGCCAACTTGCTCTTATTGTCACTCATTAATTGTATTCTCCAGTTGTCTTTTCAAGTGCGCTGGTTAAAACCTCAATTGTTGCCGAAGGTTTATGGGCATTTTCGCTAATATGACGTCGATATTGCCGGGCGCCCGGCATACCGTGAAATAGACCCAATATATGCCGGGTCATGGCGTTTAATTTAGTGCCCTTACTGAGCTCAATGTCGGCGTATTGTAGAAACTCTTCAGCAATTTGTCGCCGAGTTTTTATGCCGTGGCTGGAGCCGTAGATATCTTGATCTACACTAGCCAGTAAGTATGGATTGGTATAGGCCTCACGCCCAACCATCACTCCGTCAAGGTGCTGTAAATGCTTCTGAGACTGTTCAAGAGTTGTGACACCGCCATTGATAATAATCTCTAAGTGAGGGAAATCCTTTTTCAGCTGATAAACACGATCATAGTTTAGTTCAGGGATTTCGCGATTCTGTTTTGGACTGAGACCTTTGAGCCAAGCTTTGCGGGCATGGACCAAAAACACCTCGCAGCCGCTCTCGGCAACCCTGCCGACAAAATCGCGCAAAAATTCATAGGAATCATAGTCATCCACGCCAATGCGGTGCTTGACCGTAATCGGTAAATCTACTGCCTCGCGCATTGCCGACACGCAGTTAGCCGTGATCTGCGCATCTTTCATCATTACCGCGCCAAACATGCCGTTTTGAACGCGGTCGCTGGGGCAGCCACAGTTTAAGTTGATCTCGGCATAGGCGTACTGCGCCGCCATTTTACAGGCCGTCGCCAAATCTTTGGGACTGCTGCCACCCAGCTGCAGGGCCACGGGATGTTCAAAAGGGTCCATCTGCAGATGATATTCACTGTCCCCATAAATGATCGCACCAGTGGTGAGCATCTCTGTATAGAGCATTGTGTGCTGGCTAATCAGGCGCAAAAAATAGCGACAATGGCGATCAGTCCAGTCGAGCATCGGGGCAACACAGAATCTTCTATCAATCATCGTTATTAGTCGTTAGTTAGACGCCTGCCCAAGGATTCAGGCTGATATGCGAGGGCGCCGATTTTACACGGTTTTGCGCGGCAATGTGCTGTTCAGGGTGCTTGTTGAATGGGCTATTGTTAACTGGACTATTATTAACTGGGCTGGAACTTGCAAACGTCTGTGCGTTATTGCTGTTAAAGCACGAGGATATTGCTGTGAGTGGAATCTCAAATATAACTATTATATATGATATATAACATCAAAAAATAGCAAATAAAATATCATTAATGATTGCATTAAGTTGCGGATTGTTTTTTTCCTGCTATATTGACCTTGTAAGACTATTTTAGCGCTCACATGTAATAGCTATTTGTGGATTTAGAGTAAAAAATATTATTGGTGATATTATGAAAATCGATTATTTAACGCCAGAATATACCATTCTCACAGAAATGGGCCGCAGGTTGGCCCTTGTGCGCAAGCAACAGGGTTTTTCACAAACTCGTCTGGCTGAAGAGGCGGGTATTGGCGTTGCAACCCTGCGTCGTATCGAATCCGGTCAAGACGGTCAAATGGCTTCATGGCTCAAGCTTCTAAAGGCACTAAGTATGACTGCATCTATTGATGCCTTGCTACCAGAAACTTTTGCTTCGCCTATGGCTGAAGTACTCTCAAAGTCAACGTTAAGTAAAAAGGCACAGCAAAGTAAAAAAGGGCGCGTGGCTGAGCCGCGGATTCGCTGGGGTGATCAAAGCGAATGACTACCGCAACGATAAAGCTCTGGGGCACAACTATAGGCTACGTGGCAATGGGCAGCGGCGAGCGTTTCGCCCGTTTTGAATATGACCCTGAGTTTGAACGCTTTGGCATTGAGCCTGCACCATTGATGATGCCGGTGCAGGGCAGGCGCATCTATCAGTTTCCGGATCTGCACCCGCGATCGTTTCACGGTATGCCAGGATTGATTGCCGATAGCCTGCCAGATAAATACGGCCAGCGGCTGATCGACGTCTGGCTGGCACAGACGGGCCGCAAGCCGGCAGACTTTAATGCAGTGGATCGTCTCTGTTACACCGGAACAAGAGGAATGGGCGCCCTGGAATTTGAACCCTCCGCGGGACCAGATAAAAGCGAGGGGAAATTGCTGGCAATCGAAGACTTAACCGAACTTGCCTCAATGGCTTTTGCCAGCAAGGAAGTCCTTGACGCAAAATTCACCGAAGCCGATGGAAAGCAGGCCTTACTTGATATCTTAAAGGTCGGCACCTCCGCTGGTGGCGCCCGGGCCAAGGCAGTCATCGCCTTTAACCCAGAGACTAAACAGGTACGTTCTGGGCAGTTACACTTGCCTGCAGGATTTGAACACTGGTTGATCAAATTCGATGGCGTGAAGTTTAGCGGTGACTGGGGCATAGCTGACCCATCAGGCTACGGTCTGCTGGAATATAGCTATTATCTATTGGCCAAAGAGTGCGGCATAAATATGGTGGAAAGCCGTATCTTCTCAGAGAGTGGCCGCAATCACTTTATGACCCGCCGTTTTGATCGCGATACGGATGGCGGCAAGAAGTTTGTGCAAACCTTAGGCGCACTTGCCCACTACGATTATTATGAAAGCGGCTATCACTCCTACGAACAGCTATTTATGGTTATGAAGCGTTTGCATATTGCCAAGCGTGCCTTTGAAGAACAGTTCCGCCGTGTGGTGTTTAATATTGTCGGCTGTAACCAAGATGATCACGTTAAAAACGTCGCTTTCATGATGGACAGAAATGGCCAATGGGATCTGTCTCCTGTCTATGATCTGGTTCACTCCGAGGGCAGCGAATTTACTCGCAATCACCAGCTCAGTATCAATGGCAAAACAAATAACTTTGATCGCAGTGATTTAAAGCATCTGGCGGAATATGCTGGTCTGCCTCGAGGCTTTGAAAAGCAAATTATTCAGCGTACTGTGGCGGCATTTTCGAAGTGGAAGGGGCTTGCGACCGACCTCGGCATTCCTCTCAACTTGCAGGAGCATGTTTTGCGTACACTGCGGTTGAAGATATAAAACCCAAGCTTGATTCTGATTGCTAGGCAGTCTGGATTGCTTTAGGTTGCAGCTGTAACAACCAATACCTCTAAAGGAGCCAAGCCTTAAAAAGAGCTCCATATAAATGCATCAACAGTTTTCACAGGTGTCTAGATGAATCTTATTACCGGTCAGAGAATTCTCAGTAAACTAAGCAACCTGGGCCCAGGGCTGAGCCGTTCGCCGCTCAGTACTTTTCGTTTTGTCTATGACAGCTTTGATCGACTATTTGGCAGTGGTTCTCGATCTGATGTTGCTACAGAAGATCGATTAGTGGATGTGGGTGGGCGGGAGTTAGGCATTCGAATTTATCGCCCGATCAAAACTATACCCAAGCTGACCATGGTCTATTTTCATGGCGGTGGTTATGTCATTGGTGGGTTTAAAAGCCACCATGGTTTCTGCAGCCTGTTAGCCGGTCAGGCTCATATAAACCTGATTGCGGTAGATTATCGACTAGCCCCTGAAAGTCCATTTCCGGGCCCATTGCAAGATGGTTTAGATGTCTGGAACTGGGTGACAGATCATGCCGCTGAACTGGGTATTGAGCAGACTAAGATTGGTATGGGTGGCGATAGTGCTGGAGGTAATTTAACCGCAGTATTATCCATGCAGACTTTCGCCGATCTGCTGGAAGGGGACTTGAGCGTAGCACCAGCCTTTCAGTTTTTACTCTACCCCTGGGTAGATATGAGTGGTGAGTCTGATTCGATCCAGCGTTTTGGTAAAGGGCTGATATTAACTCAGGAAACCATGACTTTTTTCCGTGACGCCTACTTGCCGAAAGCGTTAGAGCCACAGGCGATTAAGACTAGTCCAACACTCTGTGAGGATATGAGCTCAACGCCAGATACCTTGATTGTGACCGCAGAATACGATGTGTTGCGAGATGAGGGCCTGGCCTTTGTGGAGAAGTTACAGCACGCGCAGGTATCTGTATCGCATTTGCATTTACCGGATTGCACCCATGGGTTTATATCGACAGGCAGATATAGTCCGGCAACGCGCAAACGTTTAAATGAAGTTGCCGCTATGTTGAAAAAATATGCCGCAACTATCTAATTACTAAGTAGGGCGAAGCGGCTCTTTCTTGGCCTCTAAAGGGTTAAGGTCTAATTAGCTTGGGTGAGCGATGGGCTATGGTTTGATTGAGAATAATCGTCGACTCTATATCTTCCACTTGTTCCACAGTAGCCAGTTTGTCCTTTAAAAAGGATTCAAAAGTCTGCAGATTATTGGTCATTATACGCAGTGCATAATCATGCACGCCGGCAAGAACACAGCACTCCAGAACCTCACTAAATTCACTGATCGCCGCTTCAAATGACGCGGCATTGCTTGACGTGTTTTTGTTCAGTTTAATAAATACAAAAGCTGAAACACCGATGCCGAGCATGCTGTGATTGAGACGTGCGGTGTACTGTTCGATCAAGCCACTCTGTTCTAGTTTACGCAGACGTCGCAGGCAGGGTGTTTGCGAGAGATTGACCAGAGCTGAGAGCTCGGCATTACTGATCCTTGCATTGGCCTGCAGGGCGTTGAGGATCTTGATATCGGTATTATCTAGATTAATATTATCTGTGTTCTGGTGATTCAAAGGCATAATCAACTCAATAGCGGCTTTTAAAGAGTTTGATTATACATATCGAGTGGATATACGGGTGTTATTTGGCCGAAAGCATTAAAGGTCTTTTGTTACTATTTGTCGCGATTACAGCGTTCGAATAAATAGGCAAAACAATATATGACCGAAAAAGCCAAGGCACTTGATGCATGGATCCGGAGTGATTTTAGAGAGATCAATACCGCTCTTGAAGAGCTACATTTTAGCCAGCCCGATCATCTGCCAGTGCCTGCCTCGGGTCAGGCTTTAAAACAGCGTTTGGTGGAGGAGGGCACAGCCCTGATAAGCGACCTGCTCGATGAAGGCAATACCGACGAAGGCTTTGACAGCGGTTTCGATTTGTTGGGAAATGTGGGCTTTTATATGGCCGCCTGCCGCCGTCACGAAATTACCGAACCCTCCAGAGAAACCCGTTCCCCCTTGCAGGAAGCCTCGGCACTGGCCATGCAACTGGGTGCTTCTCTGGGTGTGATTCCACGCTTTGCCTCCAGTCACCTAGAAACTCATAATCGCGCGATCAGTGGTGTCTATAAAACCTTCACTGACTTAGACGACGAGAAGCTGTTTCTCGATTACAACACCCGCAGTGTCTTTGCCTTTATTCGCGCATCAGAAGCATTGCGCCAAATTTTGCCTCTGGGTATTTCCCATCCGGTGACTTACGATTTACTGCACAGCGCCAAACAGTCACTGGAACAGGTATATGCTTACAATCAAGCGCTGTTTGAAAAGCTCGATGTTGATCGTTTCTTTTACTGCGTCAGGCCCTATTACCGACCTCACCGTGTGGGGCTGCACGAATACCGCGGCGCTAATGCCGGGGATTTTTCTGGGATCAATGTGATCGATCTGCTGCTTGGTCTGTGCCGCGCAGATGACCCTTATTATTCTCAGCTCTTGGTGGATAAATTTCTGTTTATGCGCCCGGACGATCAGTTGGTGCTGCGCGACTGCATGCGCCGTACGAGCTTGCTGGATAGCTTTTTAGCCTGCGCAGATACTGATAAGGATGAGCCCTGGATGCAGAAAAACCTTGAGCTTTTTTTGCAGGTCTGCCATGCCCATGGTCAGACCGCACTGCAACATCATGAGCAGCTGGTGAAAAAGTTTATTCAACGGCCTGCCGATGAGGGGGCACTCACCGAAACTAACGGCATCACTGCTAGCGGGCCGCCGTTACCGGTGCTGTTAAAAAGCCTGCGCAAACTCTGTGATATGCGCTGTGCCGCGGATGTTGGCGGGGAGTTTAAAACCCGTCATCTAGATATAGAACGTCTTAAAGGTTTGCTGCTATGAATCAGTTTGTTGCCCATGATGGAATCTATATGCTCAGCCATTCCGTGGGACTGCCATTGGTGGGCGGCGAGCAGGCGGCGGCCAGTGCCTTTTGGCAGCCATGGCAGCGCGGTGATGCTGATATATGGAATCATTGGTTGGCAGAGATTGCTGCTTTTCGACAACAGTTAGCGGTGCTGTTAAATACACAAATGGCCAATATCTGTCCCCAGACCAGCCTCTCCAGCGCAGTATCAAAGATTGTTTATTCATTGCCAGCAGATCCTGAAAAGCCGGTTATTTTATTGAGCGAAGAAGACTTTCCGTCGATCGCCTTTGCGCTGAAAAAAACTGCCAGCCTCGGTTATCAGCTACGGTTTATTGCAGCAGATACAGACACCTCAGATCTGACTCACTGGGATCAACAGATGACGGCCGATGTGAGCATGGTTTTGATAACCCATGTGCAATCCAATAATGGTCGTCAGTTACCGGTACAACAGATCACCGAGCTGGCGCGACAGAAAGGTATTTTATCCCTGGTGGATGTGGCTCAGTCGGCGGGCATTATCCCCATCGATGTGCACCAGTGGCAGGCGGATTTTGTCATTGGTTCATCGGTTAAGTGGATTGGCGGTGGCCCTGGGGCGGCGTTTCTGTGGGTTGATCCAGAGATTATCGATCAGTGTCAGCCGGATAATGTGGGTTGGTTTTCTCACGAAAATCCCTTTGAATTTGATATTCATCATTTTCGTTATGCCGCTGATGCCCTGCGCTTTTGGGGTGGCACGCCCTCGGTCTATGCTTATGCCGTGGCTGCCAATAGTCTGGCGCATATTAATGCCGAGGGTGTGGATAAGATTCGCGACAATAATCTTGTGCTCAGCGAGATGATTATTCAGGCGGTGCCAGATTCGGTATTGATCTCGCCGCGTTTAGCAACCCAGCGGGGCGGCACGTTAGTGCTCAATTTTGGGCCTTTACAAGAGCAGGTTGTGGAGCGTTTAAAGGCGTCTCAGGTGCACTTTGATACGCGAGCCAAAGGTATTCGACTATCGCCCCACAGCTGCAACGCCCCGGTCCAAATCGAACGCGTAATAAGCTGTTTTTAATTCACATTTTGCACTACGAAATGGGTAAAAATAGGGTAATCTTGACCCCTAAACTCTCATACATAAGAAGAGCAGATCCCATGAGTCCGAACCCTTCTAAGCGGGCGTCGTTAAACCGCCGTCAACTTCTCAAAGGTATAAGCGCCAGTCTTGGGCTCTTAGCCCTCCGCGGCTTTTCAGTGCAGGCCGCAGCGCCTGCTTATTTTACCCACGGTGTTGCCAGTGGCGACCCGCTGGCTGATCGGGTAATTCTTTGGACCCGTCTGATTCCCGGCAGCGGTGAGCACAGCACCATTCATTGTCAGTGGCAGGTGGCTAAAGACCGCGCTTTTAAGCAGATTGTGAGCACAGGTACGGCCTCAACTAATTTTGAGCGGGACTATACCGTCAAAATCGATGCCGCCGGACTCAGCCCCAACAGCTCATATTTTTATCGCTTTTTAACCGACGACCAGCTGGCCAGTCCCATAGGTATGACTCGCACTTTACCTGTGGGGGATATAGACCAGATTCGCCTCGGTATTACCTCATGTTCCAACTATCCCCAGGGCTATTTTAATGTCTACCGTCATATGGCTCAGACCGATATAGACCTGGTGCTGCACCTGGGTGACTATATTTATGAATATGCCGAAGGGGTCTATTCCAACGAAGTGGCCACGGATAAGCTCGGCCGCAAGGTTGAACCCAGCAATGAAATTCTAAGCCTTGAAGACTATCGCATGCGCTATGGTCTCTATCGCAGCGACGAAGATTTACAGCTGGTTCATGCTCGCCATCCCTTTGTCTGTGTCTGGGACGACCATGAGCTGGCCAATGACTCTTGGAAAGAAGGCGCTGAAAACCACAGTGTCGATGAGGGGGATTTCCAGGCGCGTATGCGCAGTGCCCGCCAGGCTTACCATGAGTGGATGCCGATTCGTACCAGCGCCTTGGGGGATCAGGGCGCTATTTTCCGCAGTTTTAAGCTCGGTAATTTAGCCGACTTAATTATGCTGGATACACGCCTTCATGGTCGCGATCAGCCTTTGGATTACGCCAAAGATTTGCCCATGCACTCAGTCTTGTTTCAGCTGTCAGCCTCAGGGGAGGGCAGCTTGATCAGTGAGGAGGCGTCGGCTCAGGTCATTAAAAGTCTGCCGGCGGAGCAGCTTGTACGCATTACTATGCCCTTTGATTTCACCTCGGGAACGCCAACTCCGGTGAATGATTATGCAACCATTAAAGACCTTAGCGCCGAGACTTTGCCTCAGGGTTGGTATTACCTGCCGGACAGTCAGAATTTTAAGCAGCAGGCCCTAGTCGAGTCCGATAGAACCATTCTAGGTGCCGATCAAGAGCAGTGGCTCAACAGTGAATTACAGGCTAGTACAGAGCGCGGCGCCACCTGGCAGGTTATTGGCCAGCAGGTCTTAATGGGCAAGTTAAAGCTTCCGGTGTTGACCAACGAACAGCTTAAGATCGACCAGGCCGAACCCTATATTCGTGACATTCTGGAGATGATGCAGGTGCTGGCGCCAGATCAATTACCGTTTAATCTCGATGCCTGGGATGGCTATGCCGCTTGCCGTGATCGTGTATTTAGCAGTTTTGCCGAGCATGGTACTAACCCCGTGGTGCTTGGCGGTGATACTCACAACGCCTGGGCGTTTAATCTTGCGGACAGCAATGGCCAGGCGGTGGCGGTTGAAATTGGTACGCCGGCAGTCAATAGCCCGGGGCTGGAAACCTATCTGCCCACAGATCCCGCGGTACTGGCCCAAGCAATGCAAGACGCCAGTGCTGAGTTGTTTGCCGTGGACACAGCCCGGCGTGGTTGGTCTGAGGTCACATTGACCCAAGAGGTCATGACCAATCAGTGGCATTTTGTCAGCACAGTGCTGGATAAGAATTTCACCGTTGAGCAGGGAGCAGTACAGTACTGTAAAGCCGGTAATAAGCGCTTTTCATAAGCGCCTTTAACCTCTTTAGCTCCTTTTTTGGGGGAAAAACCGCTACAATCGCGCCATGGCATTTGACCCCCCAACATTTCTCAAATCATTGACTCAGCGCCCGGGCATCTACCAGATGTTCAATGGCGAGGGGGAGATACTCTATGTGGGTAAAGCCAAAAACCTGAAAAACCGGGTTAGCAGCTATTTCCGCAAGACCGGCCTGAGCCCAAAAACCGCAGCGCTGGTCAAGCGTATCGAGCAGATCGATGTAACAGTCACCGAGACTGAAACCGAAGCGCTGATTCTCGAGCACAATCTGATTAAGCAGCGCCGCCCGCCGTTTAATATTTTGATGCGCGACGACAAAAGCTACCCCTACATTTTGCTGACTAACAAAGATAAATGGCCGCGTCTGGCCTTTCACCGCGGCGCGAAAAAAGCCAAGGGCACCTACTTTGGCCCGTTCCCAAGCGTCTATGCGGTTCGTGAAACCATGAGTTTCTTGCAGAAGACCTTTAAGGTGCGCCAGTGCGAAGACAGCTTTTTCAGCAATCGCTCGCGCCCCTGCCTGCAGTACCAAATTAAACGCTGTACCGCTCCCTGTGTGGAGTTTGTTAGCCCTGAAGACTATGCCGCTGATGTCGATGTCACGCGCCTCTATCTCGACGGCAAGGGCGACAAGATCCTTAAGCAGTTGGAAGTGGATATGGTCAATGCCGCTGAGGCCCTAGCCTTTGAGAAGGCCGCTGAGACTCGCGACCAGATTGCCGCGCTGCGACAGATTCAAACTCAGCAAGTAATAGAGAAGGGCAAAGGCACCATCGACGTGGTAGCCGGTGCTATTAGCAATGGCCAAGCCTGTGTGCATATGCTCTATATTCGTCAAGGGCGCATTCTTGGCAGCCGCAGTTATTACCCGAAAGCACCGCTGGCTCAGACCGTCGGCGAACTCTTAGATGACTTTCTGCCGCTACTGTATCTGGCGGGCGGAGGGCGTCCAGATCTGCCGAAAGAAATTCTACTCAATGCTGAGATCGACAGCGCCGAGACCCTTACCGAGGCTCTGGAGTTACAGGTTCAGCGCAAACTTGAAATTCGCCATTCAGTGCGAGGCTTTCGCGCCAAGTGGATCGAGTTGGCCGAGCGTACCGCTGAACAAAATCTCGCCGGCAAGCTGGCCTCGAAACAGAGTCAAGAAAAGCGCATGGAGTCACTGCGGGAAACGCTCGAACTGGAGAGCCTGCCCGAGCGCATAGAATGTTTTGATATCAGCCATAGTAGCGGCGAGGCAGTGGTTGCCTCCTGTGTGGTCTTCGACGGCAGCGGCGCAGTCAAAAGCGACTATCGGCGCTTTAATATCGAAGGCATTACCGGCGGCGATGACTATGCGGCTATGGAACAGGCGATCAGAAGACGCTATACCAGATTGATGAAAGGCGAGGGTAAGTTGCCGGAAATACTCTTGATTGACGGCGGTAAAGGCCAGATTGGTATAGCCAAAGACGTGCTCGCAGATCTCGGCGTAGTGGGCGTCATGATTTTAGGGGTCGCCAAAGGCACCACCCGCAAAGCCGGCTTTGAAACCCTGATCTTGGCGGACCAGAACAACCGAGTTATAGCCCGACCCCAGCAGGCCGCGCTGCATTTGATTCAACAGATCCGCGACGAAGCGCACCGCTTTGCCATCACTGGACACAAGGCCCGTCGCGATAAAAAGCGCCGCACCTCGCCCCTCGAAGGTATTCCGGGAGTGGGTCCCACAAGGCGCAGAGATATCCTCAAACACTTTGGTGGAATTCGCGAAGTGCAAAAGGCCAGTGTTGCGGATTTGATGAAAGTACCCAATATCAGCAAAAAGGTTGCTGATGAGATTTACAGTGCACTGTACAATGAATGACTTTTAGATTTGCCCCTCTATCAAGACAACCAAGACTATCGAGCCGCGAACTTACTATCGAGAACAGAAGACAATTACATGTGGAATTTGCCCAATATCTTAACCCTACTGCGCATTGGTTTAATTCCAGTGTTTATTGCGATCTATTACACCTCCTGGGAATGGCACAACCTGATCGCCGCCGCCGTATTCGGTCTCGCGGCAGCCACCGATTGGGTCGATGGTTACATGGCGCGCAAATATAACCAGGTCACGCCCTTTGGTGCTTTCTTGGACCCAGTTGCCGACAAGCTGATTGTGGTAGCAGCTATGGTAATGCTGCTTGAAGTGCACTCTAGCCCCTGGTTCTCAATTGCCTCGATAATTATTATCGGCCGCGAAATTGTTATCTCTGCGTTGCGCGAGTGGATGGCCGAGATGGGCTACAGCAGCACCGTTGCCGTCGCCATGATCGGCAAAGTGAAGACTTGGGTACAGATGGTTGCCATCGCCGTACTACTGGCCGCGAAACCGGAAAATGAACTGCTCACCAACCTTGGTTTCATCGCTATTTACATTGCTGCCGCGCTTACCCTCTGGTCAATGATCCACTATCTGCGCGCCGCTTGGCCGCAATTGAGTGGCACAGGCACAAGTAAGTGAGATCAGGGCGATAATCAGTTGATTTATTGCTGGTAATGCCTAGAATAGCGGCCTCTCAAGGAGTAGTGCATTGCACACTATTGAGGCAAAGTAAAAAGTAGTAAAGAGAAAGTTTAAGGCGCCGTAGCAAAGTGGTAATGCAGTGGACTGCAACTCCGCGATCGTCGGTTTGACCAATTGCGGAGCAATTAGCAACGAGCGCAGCGAAGCCCGCAGGGGATTAACAGCCATAGGCTGTTAAGATTCTTCCGACCTTCGAGAATTACGCTAGAAACGTAGTAGAGCAGTAGTAGTAAAGAGAAAGTTTAAGGCGCCGTAGCAAAGTGGTAATGCAGTGGACTGCAACTCCGCGATCGTCGGTTCGATTCCGACCGGCGCCTCCATTTCTCAGCTTCATATCAATTAGCCCAGCTAATGCCAATAGTTCCCCCAAACCCCCAGTTCTTCTGCTAAAATCTCGCTCAAATCCAAAATTACAATAACAAACAGAGACTACCCCCATGGCAGAAATCACCCTAGTAGGCTGGCTCCACACTATCTTGGGCATTCTGTCCATCGGCTCAGTCATCTACACCATCGCAAAACACAAAATCATTAAATCGACCACCAAATCCGGTCAGATCTACTTAATAGCTACCCTAATAACCGCCATCTCCGCACTGACCATATTCCAAAATGGCGGCTTCAATATAGCCCACGCCCTGGCAGTCGCTACATTACTAGCCGTATTAGTGGGCTGGCTCGCCGAGCAAAAACGAATTGTCGGCGGACTATCCGCATACCTCCAGGCAGCAAGTTACTCAGCCACCTTCCTATTTCATATGATTCCAGCAATCACTGATGGTCTGAGACGCCTGCCGGTCAATGATCCAGTGGTAACCGAAATCGATGATCCCCTACTGCAGGGCTTCTACATGGCCTTTGCACTGACCTATTTAGTCGGTGTGATAGCCCAAGCAATCTGGCTGCGCAGGGCCAACGCCAGCAGGTAAAAGTCTGGGGCTAAAAAAGCCCCAAAAAGCGCGTGATTGTTTCCCATTTGAGATTTTGATCAGGTATAATTTCGCCCGCTCGTCAAGCGACAGTTAAATGCTTGGTTTGAGTAGAAAGGTCACCTAGTTACATGCCCAGGTTGCGAAATTGGTAGACGATGAGCAGGATGCTCGAGTGTCGCGTGAGGCAGGACGCCGGAAGCGACCGCAAGTCCAGCCTGAAAGACTGGCAGAACTATCAGCTGACGCAGATGGTTCAAAGCCCACCTAGTTATTTGCCCGGGTGGCGAAATTGGTAGACGATGAGCAGGATGCTCGAGTGTCGCGTGAGGCAGGACGCCGGAAGCGACCGCAAGTCCAGCCTGAAAGACTGGCAGAACTATCAGCTGACGCAGATCGTTCAAAGCCCACCTAGTTACATGCCCGGGTGGCGAAATTGGTAGACGCAAGGGACTTAAAATCCCTCGGTGGCAACACCGTGTCGGTTCAAGTCCGACCCCGGGCACCATAT
>ERZ887849.510-NODE-510-length-41338-cov-9.431848_pt1 | contig 41338 bp, 41 predicted proteins | sample MGYA00521267_ERZ887849 | MGnify/ENA primary metagenome ERZ887849 (study PRJEB32303, sample SAMEA104408601) | aquatic metagenome | biome: Brackish water; feature: Pelagic; material: water | place: Baltic Sea | collected 2014-06-06T16:11:00 | depth 2,863 m ... | reverse complement strand
GAGGTCACTGAGGGCGAAGTGCTTTGGTTCGAGGACCTGATCGAGCTTGCCCGCGCCGCGGTGCCCACCGAGACGCAAGTGATGGTCAAGCGTGAGGATGAGCAGGCATTTGCGGAACTCAACGCCGCCAACCCGATTTTTGTCGAGGATGCCGCGCGCCTTTTCTGTGAGCGGTTGCTCTCAGACGCGCGGATTGGCGATTTTCGCGTGATCGCCAGCCATCAGGAAAGCCTGCATAGCCATGATGCGGTGAGCATACTTGTTGAGGGCGACACGTTCTCGGCGCAGAGCATTGATCCGAAGCTTTTTGCCACGCTTATCCACGTCGGTTGATTTTATCTCTAGGATCGTTTCGGTCAGCGGCCCGGCCATATCGGCTGTGGCGGGCAAAAGTGGTGGGCGCAGGGTGAGCCAGCGCGCATCCCCGGTCTGCTGAGCTTTCAGCGCCTTGAGCCGGGAGATCAGCCCGCTGGCCTGCACCGCCTCGTGGTGCGTGTCGATCTGGGGCAAAAGCGCCTCCGCGCCCGCCCATATCGCTCGGATGCCAACCACGGTGGAACTGCAACTGGCCGACATGCAACCACCTCCGCCCAGAGCCACGGCGCGCAGTATCATGCTTTCGGAGGCCCGGAAGGACCGCGATGCCGCGCGCCGCGCGGATCACATCTTGGGTATTTTTCCAATCGCCCGAGATGGCCTTGTAGGCCACCGCTACCTCGGAAACGCTTAGTTCAGCCGTGCGGCAAGCGCTGGGGAAACCGCGATCCCGGTGTTCTGAGGAATACTTTAGAGGCAGAGTTTCAGTGCATCACTGGCCACACGCTCAATCAGGGTGTTGAAATACCGCTAAACGCCTTCATTGGGCGCCGTGACGAAGAAACAGGGTGGTAGTGTCATGACGGCGGTGCATCCAAGCTCCACCGCATGATGCGCCAGTTTCACCGTCTTGGACAGATTTCAGAGCCCCGTGCAGCGCAAGCTCCGCCAGCCGCATCCGCTCAGCCAAGCAACGGCGGGGCGCTTCGCTGGTTGTGCCGAAGGGCGAAAGGTAATGCGCACCGCCGCTAAGACAGGCTGCGGCGTGATCGAGGCAAAGCTCCTCTGCGATATTGAAACCGTTGTTATAGGGCGTGAGAAGGGGGGTCATCACCCCTCTGAGGCGGTTCTGCCTAATGGGCTCCTAAAGGGCCCGCGTTCTTTCCGTGGCACGGGTTAAACTGAACGGCGGGCCGTAACCTGATTGCGGGAGGCATTTCGCGAGACAGGTCAATATCCACGTTCTGGGTTGACGATGTTATTGAGGGCGTCACCAGCCTGCCAGCGCGCCAGATTGGCGAGGAACAGGTCGAACGATTGCATCGCCCATTCGGTATAGACCGCCGAGCAATGCGGCGAGATGATCACATTGGGCAGGGTCCACATGGCGCTGTCTTGTGGCAATGGCTCCACCTCGAAAACATCGAGCGCCGCCCCCGCGATCTCTCCCGCCTCCATGGCGGCGGCGCAGGCATGCCCATCCACCACGCCCCCGCGCGAGATATCGACGAGGACGGCGCTTGGCTTCATCGCGGCAAAGGCTGTGGCGCCCACCATGCCGCGCGTAGACGGCACAAGCGGCGTGGCGATGACCACGAAATCCGCACGCCCCCAAAGCTTCGGCAACGCATCCGGCGCATGAACCTCATCCACGTGATCCATCTGGCAGGGCCGCGCGCGCGTGCCGATCACGGTGCAGCCGAACGCCTTGGCCCTCTGCGCCACAGCGTGCCCGTTCTGGCCCAGCCCCACGATCAGCATGGTTTTGCCATGCATTGGCACCATCTTGCGGTGCGGGTCCCAGTGGCGCTCTGCCTGATCCGCCTGAAGCCCCGGTACATCCAGTGTGAAGTGCAGGATCATCCCCATCGTATATTCTGCCATCATCCCGGCAGCCACACCGGCAGAGTTGCAGACTGTCACAGCGCCCGTATCCCAAGGCACCAGATGATCCACGCCTGCGCCGCCCACGGTGATCCATTCCGGCCCACCTATGCGAAGAAGGGCTTCACGCGGGAAGCCTTGCCGCCCTTTGAACGCAACCGAATAGGCCACATCGGGGCGGAACCCCGCGATGACATCACAAAGGCCCTCATAGCTCTCATGGGTCGCGATTTCGGCATTCGGCACGGCCTCGGCCAGACGTGTGGCGAGCGCGTCCGTCTCGCTATTGTGGATCAGGATACGGGGGACGGTGCGGCTCATGAGGCCTCCGGGGCTGCGAAAAGATAAGTCATGAGATCAGCGAAACCCGCGTCGGGGTCAAGTAACCCGTCGCGTATCGCCCAGATCGCGGCTCAGCGTTCGGGGCGGGACAACCCAACATGGTGTGAAATTTCGCCTTCCCCTCCGCGTCTTCCATCCACACTTCCGGCCCGCCGCGCGCATGCAGCACGCCAGAGTGGCCACGCCCATCCCGTTCCACGCACCAGAGTCTCCTAATACGCCACGCTGACATGCATGGCGATCCAGGCGCGCGCGGCCAGCTCGGGCACCACGGCGCACCCAATATGTGCCTTGGTTGGATTACACCCATCAGGCCTGTCGAGAATGTTGATCTGGCCCTCCGGTGTATCTTCACCCTCAGGTAACGCCCTGACCCATGCCGCGCGTTTTGTGACATGGGCTGTCTTATATAGCCCGGCTAGACTGCGTCCAGCGCCTGCATCACATCCGCGATCAGATCACCTGTATCCTCGATGCCCACGGAAAACCGCACCAGACCCGGCCCGATGCCAAGCGTCTCGCGCTGCTCTGCACTCAGCCTTTGATGAGTGGTGGTGGCGGGATGGGTGATGATGGATTTCGCATCGCCCAGATTGTTGGAAATGAGCACGATTTGCAACGCGTTGAGAAAACGAAACGCCTCTGCCTGCGTGCTCAGATCAAGCGCGATCACCGTGCCGCCCGCGCCCATCAAACGCTGGGTCAGCGCGTGCTGCGGGTGGCTTGCGTGGCCCGGATAGGCGACGCGGGTCAGCTTCTCATGCCCTTGAAGCGCATCGGTCAAGGCCAGAGCCGAAGCGGTCTGCGCGCGCACGCGAAGCTCCATCGTCTCCAACCCCTTGAGCATGACCCAGGCGGTGAAGGGCGACATGGAGCCGCCCGTGTGCTTCATATAGGGTTCGACCGTTTTGCGGATGAACTCCTTGCTGCCGAGGATGATCCCGCCCAGCGTGCGGCCCTGCCCGTCGATATGTTTGGTGGCGGAATAGACCACCAAATCGGCGCCCTGCTCCAATGCGCGGGAATAGACCGGGGTAGCGAAGACATTGTCGATCACCACAAGCGCACCCGCATCGTGGGCAAGCTCGGCCACCGCTTCGATGTCCACGACTTCCAAAGTGGGGTTGGCGATGGTCTCGAAGAACACGCATTTCGTGCTGGGCCGGATCGCCGCGCGCCACGCCTCCAGATCGGTGCCGTCGACGAATGTGACCTCGACGCCGAAGCGGGTCAGCACCTCCTCCAGCACATAAAGACACGAGCCAAAAAGCGCCTTGGCCGCCACCACATGATCGCCCGCGCGCAGCATGGATGTGAGCGCGCCCGACACGGCCGCCATGCCGGAGGCGGTGGCAAACCCATCCTCTGCACCTTCAAGCATCGCCATACGCCGCTCGAACATCGCCACGGTCGGATTGCCGTAGCGGGCATAGATGAACTCATCCGGCCCCGCCTCGATGAACCGGGCCTCTGCGGCCTCGGCGCTGTCGTAGACGAACCCTTGGGTGAGGAAGATCCCCTCGCTCACCTCACCCCAGCCGCTGCGGGCCGTCCCGCCATGCACCGCTGTGGTGCGTTTGTTCCATGTCTCGCTCATGTCATCCTCCGGGGCGCGCGGCCCACAAAAAAACCCCCGTCGCGGTCCGGCGAAAGGGGGCTCCTTTTCCTGACCTCTTTAGCGGGATTATTTAACGTGGCCCGCAATCCGGTAACAAATCGCCACGCTTTTTCTGTAGACCTCGGTTCTGCCCGCGTCAACACTGCACCCAGACCGCACCTGCGCAGACATCAAAGGAAGAATACCATGAGCAATCCGATCAGCCTGTATTTTTGGCCCACGCCGAACGGCTGGAAAATCTCCATCGCGCTTGAAGAGATGGGTCTGCCCTATGTCACGACGCTGGTAAATATCTCGGCTGGGGATCAGTTCAAACCTGAGTTTTTGAAGATTTCCCCCAACAACCGGATGCCCGTGATCATCGACCCGGAGGGCCCGGACGGCACGCCCGTGAGCCTTTTTGAATCGGGTGCGATCCTGCAATACCTCGCGCGCAAGACGGGGCGGTTTTATGGCTCTACCGTGCGCGAGCAGCTGAGTGTGGATCAATGGCTCATTTGGCAGATGGGCGGGCTAGGACCGATGGCGGGGCAGGCGCATCATTTCCTTAAATACGCGCCCTTGATGGACCCGCCCAATGACCTTCCTTACGCCAAGGATCGCTACCGGGCGTAGGTGGCGCGGCTTTACGGCGTGCTGGACCGTCAGCTGGAGGATAATGCGTTTGTCGCAGGCGATTTCTACTCGATCGCGGATATGGCGATCTGGGGGTGGGCGTCGCTTTGGGAGGGGCAGCAGCATCATCTGGAAACAACGCCGCATATGGCGCGCTGGCTGGATACGGTCAGTGCCCGGCCCGGCGTGATCGCAGGCCGCGCTTTGGCGGCGGAAAAACGGACGGCGCCTAAACAGGATAAGGCCGCTCAGGACGTACTTTTTGGCAAGCGGTGACGCTTCCGGCGGGAGTATTTGCGCTAAGAAGAAGGCCTAAGGCGAAACGCCGCGCAACATATTTGATTTGTGGGCTTTTCGAGATAAGCTCGTGATGTCAGTTTATCTCGAAACGCTTTAGTCTTCTGCTTCTTCTGTGCCGTGCTCATTGAGCAGTTTGCCTTGGGTGATGAAGAAGAGAAAGATTGCCGCGGTCAGGCCGAATGTCTTGAAATAGACCCAGATTTCTTCTGTTTGCGTGCGCCAGATGATTTCATTGAGCGCAGCCAGCGCGAAGAAGAAGATTGTGATGCGGCGGGTGAGGATCATCCAGCCTTCATCCGTAAGCGGCATCAGGCTTTCCATCAGCGATTGCAGGTAGGATCGGCCCCGCAGCAGGCCAAATGTCAGCGCGCCGCCGAAGATGAGGTAGATGATCGTGGGCTTCATCTTGAAGAATTTGGGATCGTTGAACCAAACGCTGAGACCGCCGAAGACGACGATCAGCACCGCTGTGACCACCTGCATCCGCGACAGGTGCCCGGTGAGTTTCCAGATGAGGGCGATGCTGAGCAAGAAGACCGGGATGAAGAGGGCCGTGACCACCACGAAGCCCGCATAGTCCGTCCCGCCGAAGGTGTAGACGTTATCCTTGAGCCAGAGATAGGCTATGAAAAACGCCAGAAGCGGGCCGAATTCCAGCGCCGATTTGAGCCTGCCGCTGATTTCCTTGTCTGCCATGTGCCGTCTCTCCATTGTCATGTCTTAGCCGCCCATCTCAACTATGACCGCCCCTATCGCAATCAAGGCCATGAGCGCAATCCGCCGTGGGCCAACCGTCTCCTTGAGCACCAGCCATCCAATGAAGGCGGCAAAGACCGTCGATGTCTCGCGCAGGACGGCTGCCTCTCCCACTTTATCGAGCCGCGTGGCCAGCATGATGGAGCCGAAAGACGCCAGCGCCAACACTCCGCCGATCACCCCACGCGCCATGAGCGGGCCGGGGGCGGGTGCGTCCTTCATCCTGCGCCAGCGATAGAGCGCGTAGACCGGCATTACCAGCCCGTCGAAGAAGAAGAACCATGCGAGGAAGGTGAAAGGATCCGCCGTGGCACGGATGGCGTAGGCGTCATATGTGGTGTAGAGCGCCACGAAGAGCCCGGTGATCACAGCGAGGACGAGGGCGGTGGGCAGGGTGTCCCGCTCGGCTTGAAGGTAGATGAGGTTGTAGACAGCCAGCCCGAAGATGCCGGCGAGCAGGACGACGAGGCCGAGCCATTGCGTGCCCGTGAAGCTTTCGTTGAAGATCAGGTAGGCGCCAATCACCGCAAAGAGCGGTCCGGTCCCGCGCACCACCGGGAAGACCACCGTGAAGGCACCACGCGAATAGGCGCTGGCTTGGAGGATTTTGTAGATCAGGTGCAGCGCCCAAGCGCCCGCGAAGATAGGCCACATATGCGGTTCGGGCCATGGCACCACGAAAAAGGCGAAGGGGGCCGCCATGAGGCAATAGCTGATGTCGACCGCGCCGCGCGTGAGCCACGGATCATGCCGCCCTTTCTGGATCGCGCCGAAGACCGCGTGCAGGAAGGCGGCGATGATGGCGAGGATGAGCGCGAGCTGTTTGCCATCCGCTGTGCCTTCGAGTGAGATGAGCCAGTCGCTCATCCGCGAGGGTCAGGGGCCAAGGGCCGGGCTGTCACCGCTCCAGCCCGGTAAGGGCGGCGGCAAAATCCTCGGGATCAAACGGCGCCAGATCGTCGATCTGCTCGCCCACGCCGATTGCGTGGATGGGCAGGCCGAACTTGTCAGCCAGCGCCACGAGCACGCCGCCCTTGGCCGTGCCGTCGAGTTTGGTCATCACGAGCCCTGAGACATCAGCAAGTTTCTGGAACGTCTCCACCTGGCTCAGCGCGTTCTGGCCCGTGGTCGCATCCAGCACCAAAAGGGTGTTGTGTGGCGCATCCGGGTCTTTTTTGCGGATCACGCGGACGATTTTCGACAGTTCCTCCATCAGATCGGCGCGGTTTTGCAACCGCCCGGCGGTGTCGATCATCAGAAGGTCCGCGCCATCCGCCTGTGCCTTGGTCATCGCGTCAAAGGCGAGGCTGGCGGGGTCCGATCCTTCGGGAGCCGTGAGCACGGGCACGCCCGCCCGTTCGCCCCAGATTTGCAATTGCTCCACCGCGGCGGCGCGGAACGTATCGCCCGCGGCAATCACGACGTTCTTGCCCGCCGCACGGAACTGACTGGCCAATTTGCCTATGGTTGTGGTTTTCCCGGAGCCGTTGACGCCGACGACCAGCACGACCTGTGGCTTCTTTGAGTAGAGTGGCAGGGGCCGCGCAACAGGCTCCATGATGCGGGTGATTTCAGCGGCCAGAAGCGTCTTTATTTCTTGCGTCGAGAGGCGTTTTCCCATGCGCCCCTCGGCCATGTTGGCGGTGACGCGCAGTGCTGTGTCCACGCCCATATCGGCCGTGATCAGCAGCTCCTCAAGCCGCTCCAACATATCGTCATCCAGCGCCCGGCGGGTGACAGTCGCTTCGGCACCGCGTCCCAACAGACGCCCGATAAGGCCGGTTTTGGCGGGTGCAGGCTCTGATGGTATTGGATCAGAAATCGGCAGAGCTTTGGGCGGCGTGGGTTGCACCGGGGGCGAAGCCGTGACTGCCTTCTCAGCCTCAGCCTCAGCCTCAGCCTCAGCCTCAGCCTCAGCCTCAGCCTCAGCCTCAGGCGCTAGGGTGGGCGCGGGGTCAGGTGCGGCGACCGCCTCAACACGCGGCGGCTCGGGTGGCTCAGACACCGTGTCCAGCGCCTCCGGCTCGGTGACGCCGCCATCCTCGACGATGGCATCCAAGCCTTCCTCAAGCTTGGAGGAGGACCGGAAGAGCTTGTCTTTGAGTTTTTTGAAAAACGCCATGCGCGCCTCGGACTTTGGTGTTGCCTATTCACCTAATCGGGTTGCGCGGGATTTGGAAGGGTGGCGTGTGGGCGGACAAAAGCGCGCGTGCACAGCGAATCTTAAGAATCTGCCGTTAAATAGCCCGATTATAATGCTATCTACGCGGGGAGTTAGCTGTTTTGAGGCCCACAATGCCCCTCTTTGCCTTCGCCACACTGTTGCCTGTCGCGCTGATCGCTTTCGGCGCGATATTTGGCGGCTGGGCGGGTCTTGTGGCGCTTGGCTATATGACGGTCATCGTTTTCGGGATGGACAGGCTGGCCGCACGCACGATGGAAAACGCCGATCCGGAGGCGGAGTTTCCGGCGGCCGCACCGCTGCTTGTCGGGCTTGGGATTGGCCATTTGGTGCTACTGGGGCTTTGCGTTTGGGCCGTGGGCGGTATGGCCGATTTGCGCATGGCTGAACAGGTGGTTCTGGGCATTGCGGGCGGGCTTGTTTTTGGGCAAATCTCGCACCCCGCCGCGCATGAGCTTATTCACAAACCGTCGCGTGCTCTGCGCCTTCTGGGGCGGGTGATCTATACCACGCTGTTGGCGGGACACCATGCCAGCGCGCATTTGCGCGTCCACCATACCTATGTGGCAAGCGACAAGGACCCGAGCAGCGCACCTTTGGGCGAGGGATTCTACCGATATGTCCTGCGCGCGACGCGGGGCAGCTTTGTGTCCGCGTTCCGGGCGGAGACGGAGATGCTGCGGCGCGGCGGCAAGCCTCTCTGGAGGCATCCGTTCGCGCTCTATCTCGGGGGTGGCGCGCTTTGTCTGGTGCTCAGCTTCGCTGTTGGCGGCACTGCCACGCTCGCGGCCTATGTCGCGATGTGTCTCTATGCGCAGCTTCAGATCCTGATGTCGGATTATGTGCAGCATTATGGCCTGCGCCGTAAAGAGGCGGCGGACGGGCGGCTGGAACCTGTCGGGCCGCAGCATTCGTGGAACGCGCCGCATTGGTTTTCTTCGGCGCTGACCCTGAATGCGCCGCGCCATTCGGACCACCATGTGAGCCCCGTGCGGCCCTATCCGGCGCTTCAGCTCAACAAGGATGAGATGCCGTGCCTGCCCTATCCACTGCCAGTGATGGCAGTGCTGGTCATGGCTCCTCCGATCTGGCGGCGGGTCATGGACAAACGGGTGCGCAAATGGACCCCGGAGGGCTAGTGCGGCGTCTTTGTGCCGCTATCCGCTTTGATGGCTGGTCAGGTGGCTCTACACTCTGGCAGAGTTCTCCCCATGCGTATCCTGAGCCTTGCCCTGATCCTCTTCCTCGCCCTGCCTGCGGCGGCGCAATCGTTGATGACCGCCGAGGAATTTGACGCCTATACGTTGGGAAAGACGTTTTATTACGGCAGCTTGGGGCAGCCATACGGCGCGGAGGAATATCTGGATGATCGGCGGGTGCGGTGGTCCTTTCTCGACGGGCGGTGCCAAGAGGGCGAGTGGTATGAGGAGGCGGGGCTGATCTGCTTCACCTATGAAAACCAGCCTGATCCGCAGTGCTGGAGCTTTGAGAAAGGTCCCTCCGGCCTGATCGCGCGATTTGAAAACGAACCCATGCAATCGGAGCTTTACGAGGTGGAGCAGAGCGTGGAGCCGCTGTTGTGCCTTGGCCCGGATGTCGGCGTCTAGATTAACGGGCGGGAGCCTCCGGCGGGGATATTTTCGGCAAGAAGATGAAGCGGTCAGAGCGCGGCCGCGAGGCGGGTGCCTTGGTCGATTGCGCGTTTGGCGTCAAGCTCAGCCGCGAAATCTGCGCCGCCGATGATATGAGGGGTGCGGCCTTGGGCCTCCAGCGCATCCGCAAGAGAGCGTTCCGGGAGTTGGCCCGCGCAGAGCACGATGGTGTCGACCTCAATCAGCGCCGGATTTTCGCGGGCCTCGCCATATGAAATGTGCAGGCCCTCTGGGGTGATCTGCTCGTAATTCACCCCGCTGAGCATTTTGACTTGTTTCATCTTGAGGGCCGCGCGGTGAATCCAGCCCGTGGTCTTGCCGAGCCGCTTGCCGGGGCGCTCATTCTTGCGTTGCAGCAGGGTGATCTGGCGGGCGGGCGCCTCGGGGCGGGGGCCCTCAGTGGCGACGCCGCCGCGCGCCTTGCCGGGATCGGTCACGCCCCATTCGGCCATCCACTCGGGCAGGTTCTCGGTGGGGCTGTCGCCAGCCTGGGCGAGAAACTCGGATACGTCGAAGCCGATGCCGCCCGCGCCGATGACCGCCACGCGGGGCCCGACTTCCGCGTGGCCGCGCAGCACGTCGATATAGCTGAGCACGTTGGGGCCGTCCTGCCCGGGAATTGCGGGGTCGCGGGGGCGCACGCCGGTGGCGATGATGATCTCGTCGAAGTCCGCGAGATCGGTAGCCGTGGCCTCATGGCCTAGTTTCAGGGTCACTTTCGCGGCCTCCAGAGAGGCGGAGAACCATTCGAAGAGGCCGTGAAACTCCTCCTTGCCGGGGATGACGCGGGCCATGTTGAGCTGCCCGCCGATACGGGTCTCGCGGTCGAACAGCGTGACAGCGTGGCCCCGCTCGGCGGCCGTGATCGCGGCAGACAGTCCAGCGGGGCCAGCGCCGATCACGGCGATGGATTTGGGCGTGGGCGCAGGCTCGATCCGCAGCTCTGTTTCATGACAGGCGCGTGGATTGACGAGGCAGCTGCTGATCTTGCCCGAAAATGTGTGATCGAGGCAGGCCTGATTGCATGCGATACAGGGCGCGATGAGATGGGCCTGCCCGACGGCGGCCTTGGCCATGAAGTCGGCGTCCGCGAGGAAGGGCCGCGCCATCGAGACCATATCGGCACAACCGGTGGCCAGCACATCCTCGGCCACCTCGGGCGTGTTGATCCGGTTCGAGGTGATCAGGGGGATGCCCACATGGCCCACCAGCTTTTTCGTGACCCACGCAAAGGCCGCGCGCGGCACGGAGGTGGCGATGGTCGGGATGCGCGCCTCGTGCCACCCGATCCCTGTGTTGATGAGGCTCGCACCCGCCGCCTCAACGGCTTTGGCCAGCGTGACGACCTCGTCAAATGTGCTGCCTTCGGGCACCAGATCGATCATCGATAGACGGTAGATCAGGATGAAATCGGGCCCGACCGCCTCGCGGGCGCGACGGACCACCTCGACGGGCAGGCGCATCCGGTTGGCGTAGCTGCCGCCCCAGCGGTCGGTGCGTTTGTTGGTGTGGGTCACGAGGAACTGGTTGAGGAAATATCCTTCCGAGCCCATGATCTCGGCCCCGTCATACCCCGCCTCGCGGGCGCGGACGCAGGCGGTCACGATGTCGGCGATCTGCTTCTCGATGCCCGCCTCATCAAGCTCTTTGGGCGTGAAAGGCGAGATGGGGGATTTGATCGCCGAGGCGCTCACGCATTCGGGCCCGTAGGCATAGCGGCCTGCATGAAGCACCTGCATCGCGATCAGCCCGCCCGCTGCGTGGACCGCATCGGTGACGGTGCGGTGATTGGAGATATCATCCTCGGTAAAAAGCCCCGCCGCACCGGGGAAAACGCCGCCCTCACGGCTTGGGGCCATGCCGCCGGTGACCATCAGCGACACCCCGCCCCGCGCGCGCGCGGCGTAGAATTCGGCCACGCGGGGCCAGTCTTTCGTCTCCTCCAGACCGGTATGCATGGACCCCATGATCACGCGGTTTTTGAGCGTGACATGGCCCAGATCGAGCGGCTGAAAAAGGTGGTTATAGATCATGGTGGCCTCCGGCAAAATTCAGAGGCGAGGATGCGCCGCGCGCTGGGGAATGTCACCCCCAACGCGGCGTCATCAAATGCGCAGGAAGGGCTGTGCCAGACGGGGCATCAGACCCCGGAAGCGCAGGGGCGCATCGGTGGCCGCAAGGCAGATGCAATCGGCACCGATATCGGCCACGGGCGTGTGGTCGAGCTCTTCATTGGCCACCTCAATGTCGCCTGCTCCAAAATGATCTGTCGCATCGGTGAACGCGCCTTGCAGAACCAGCGTAAGCTCTGTCCCGCGGTGTCCATGATCCGGCACAGCGGCCCCGGCGGGAATATAAAGAAGACGCGCGGTAGCCCCTCTTTCGGTAGGCAGGATCGCTTGCTTCACACCCATGCCAACGGGGCGCCATGTCACTGCGTCCAGATCGCCGCCGACATAGGCTTGGATAGGCGCAGGCAAGACACCGTCACGGGCGGGCTGCACACGCGGCTCTGCCGGCGTGGCCTTGGCGCGGGCCAAAGCTGCGGCCATGCTACCTTTGGACATTTCGGCCTCTGTTGTTTCTTCCATCAGGGCGCCGCCAACCGTGTCGAAAGCGCCTGCGCGGGCGCGACACTCGTCACACATGCTCAGATGTGCGGCCACGGTCAGGTTAAACGCCTCTGGCAGGCTCCCGGCGGAGTAGGCCATCAAAAGCGCGTCGGTCAGGTGGTGTTTAATGGTGTGCGTCATATGCTTCATTCAGTTCATTGCGTGGCGCAGCCGCTCTAGCGCGAGACGGATGCGGGATTTGATTGTGCCTAAAGGAAGGCCGGTTTTCTCTGCGATCTCAGAATGGCTCAGGTCACCGAAATAAGCGGCCTCGATAAGGGCCTTTTGCTTTTCGGGCAGGTTGGCAATTGCTCCGGCCAACTGATCAGTTTCTTCTTGGAGGGCGAGAACGTCCGCCTGATCTGGTTCTTGATCCGGCCCCCAGAGAATGTCCTCAGGTTCTGGCCGACGGGCTTTGCGCAACGCGTCAATTCTGCGATTGCGTGCGATGGTGAATATCCATGTCGCCGCACTTGCGCGACTTGGGTCAAACAGATGCGCCTTCTGCCACAAGGTGGCCATCACGTCCTGTGCACATTCCTCGGCGATGGTCGCATCCCCGCCTGATCGCATCAAAAACGCTTTGATGCGCGGCGCAAAGTGATCGAACAGCTCCGCAAAAGCCGCCTCATCCTTACGGTCGCGAATGCGCATTATGCACTCCGTCCATCGCAGATTTTCTGACTCTCGTTGTGCCGTCACAGGAGCAAGGCCCACTTTCTTCTTGGTTTTCGCACGGCCGGACGCAGGCCGCGTCGGGGCCAGAAGGACCGAGGCGTCACGCGGTGCGTCAAGAGTGTCAATCTCACTATACATATGCCATTTACGGGTGGCACCCTGGTTTGGATCATCTAAAACCGTTTTTTCTTTTGTAATCCGGTTCGCAGCCCGGCCCGTATTGCAGCCTAACACTAGTACGAATGGAACACCCGACTATGCCGTTTGAAACAGCCGCTGGCGCGCGCAGGAAGATTGCTGTGATTGGCGCCGGAATTTCCGGCATGGGGGCGGCGCATATGCTGTCCGATGCAAATGATGTGACCCTGATCGAGGCCGAGCCACGTCTGGGCGGTCATGCCCGCACCATAATAGCGGGAAAAAACGGTGATCAGCCTGTTGATACGGGCTTTATCGTGTTCAACTATGCCAATTACCCGCATATGGCGCGCCTCTTTGAGGAGCTTGATGTGCCCGTCGCGCTCAGCAACATGAGCTTTGGAGCATCCATCGATGGCGGGCGTCTGGAATATGGGTTGGCCAGCGCAGGTGCCGTATTCGCGCAGCCGCAAAATGCGGTCAATCCGCGGTTTCTGGGCATGTTGCGCGATATCTTTCGGTTCAACGCCAAGGCGCTGGAGGCCAGTCGGGGCGCGGATCAAACGGTGGCTGATCTTCTGGAACGGTTGCGCCTTGGGGGGTGGTTTCGCGACTATTACCTGCTGCCCTTGTCCGGCGCGATCTGGTCGACCCCAAAGGAACAGATCCTTGAGTTTCCTGCCGAGGCGATGCTGCGGTTTTTCGAGAACCATGCACTGCTGAACTATTCCGGCCAGCACCAATGGTACACGGTGCAGGGCGGGTCCATCGCCTATGTCACCCGGCTGGAAGCGTCGCTGCGCGCGAAGGGCACGGATATTCGGCTTGGTGCGCCCGTGCAATCGGTGCGCCGCACGGGCACAGGCGTTGAGGTCAAGCTGCACGGTGCCGAATGGGAAGGGTTTGACGAGGTCATCTTCGCCACCCATTCCGACGACAGCCTGCGGCTTCTGTCCGATCCCAGCCTGCAAGAGACCCGCGATCTGGGTGCGATTGCGTATCAGCCCAATGACGTAGTGCTGCATGCGGATGCCAATATCATGCCGCGCAAGAGGGCCGTCTGGTCCAGCTGGAACTATACCGAGGCGGCGGGCAAGAGCACGGGTCAGATTGATCTCACCTATTGGATGAACAAGCTGCAACCCATCCCCGAGACCGATCCGCATTTCGTCACGCTCAACACCACGCGCCCCATCCGCGAAGAGCTGATCTATGATCGCGTCACGCTGCGCCATCCCGTCTACAACACAGCCGCTCTGGCCGCCCAAAGCCGTATTGCGGCCAGCAACGGCGCGCAGAACACATGGTTCTGTGGCGCGTGGATGAAGAACGGCTTCCACGAGGACGGGCTCAGCAGCGCTGTTGATGTGGTGGACGCGCTGAGCGCACGCGAGGCACGGGCCGCCGCATGAGCGGGATCGACCATATCGCAGGCCACACATGGCATGGGCGCAAAGGGGCGGTGGAAAACGCTTTTCGCTATTCCATTGATTATGTGCTGGTGGATGCTGAGGCTGCGCTGCGCACGCCGCGCCTCTTTGGCCGCAATGCACGCGGCCTCGCCAGCCTGCATGACACGGACCATGGCGGCGCGGCCGGTGCGGGCCGTGGGGCGGCCTGGGTGCGTGATGTGCTCAATGAATACCAGCTGCCTGCGCCCGCGCAGGTGGAGCTTCTGGCCCAGCCGCGCATCTTGGGCCATGTGTTCAACCCCGTCTCCTTCTGGCTCTGCCGGGACGCGGAGGGCGCGCTGACCAGCGTGATTGCGGAGGTGAGCAACACATTCGGTGATCGTCATTCCTATCTTGTGCACCGCGACGATGGTGCGCCGATCAAGGCCGAGGACAAGCTGAGCGCGCAGAAGATTTTCCACGTCTCGCCCTTTCAAAAGATCGAAGGTGATTACGTCTTTCGTTTCGACATCCGCCCGGATCGCATCGGGATCTGGATCGACATGCAGGCCCATGGCGCGGGCGTGATCGCCACGCTGGTCGGCGCGCGAAAACCGCTGAGCAATCGCAGCCTTCTGGCGGCAATGCTGCGGCGGCCATTGGGGTCGCGCCGGGTGCTGGCGCTCATTCATTGGCAGGCGCTCAAGCTTTGGTGGAAGGGTGCCCCCTTTCAGCCCCGCCCCAAGCCTCCCATTGACGAGGTGAGCCGGTGACAGCCGCGCCGCGCCTGCCCTCCTACGCGCTCTTTGCTGCCTTTTTGGCGGCAGCGGGTCTGCCGCTTTATATCCACGCGCCGAAGTTCTATGTGGATGAATACGGTGTGTCGCTAGCCCTTCTGGGGACGGTTCTTTTTGGCTTGCGCCTGCTCGATTTCGTGCAGGATCCGCTTCTGGGGCGGCTGGCCTCACGGATGCAGGGACGGCGGGGCCTGAGCATCGCCGTGGCGGGATTTGCCATGGCCGCTGCGATGGCGGGGCTCTTTGCCGTGACACCGCCGCTCATGCCCATCATCTGGTTCGCCCTGATGCTCACCGTGGTTTTTTCCGCGTTCAGCTATCTCACCATCTGTTTTTACGCCCAAGGCGTGACGGCGGCCGGTGCCATGCCCGGTGAGGGGCATCTGCGTCTTGCGCGCTGGCGCGAGACGGGCGCACTTTTGGGGATATGTGCGGCGGCCATCGCCCCAATCGTTCTGGGCAGCTTCGCGGGCTTTGCCCTTTCATTTGTCATCCTCGCGGCGCTGGCCCTTTGGGCGATGAACGGCGAATGGCGCCGTGCCTCCATCCCCTCACAGGGCTTCGGCCCGGTGTTGCGCGATGCTGTGTCGCGCCGCCTGCTGATGGTCGCTCTGGTCAACGCGGCCCCCGTCGCGGTCAGCTCGACACTCTTTCTCTTTTTCGTCGAAAGCCGTCTCGATGCGCCGGGCTGGGAAGGGCCGCTATTATTGCTCTTTTTCCTCTCCGCTGCCCTCGCTGCGCCCTTCTGGGGCCGTGCGGCGGAAATCTGGGGTGCGAAAAGCGTGCTTTTGGCGGGCATGGTCCTGTCCATCCTCGCTTTTGCAGGGGCGGCGACACTTGGCACGGGTGATACATGGGCGTTCGGCCTTGTCTGCCTTGCCTCGGGTGCGGCGCTGGGCGCGGATATGACCCTTCTGCCTGCGCTTTTTGCCAGACGTCAGGCCGAGGTGAACCCCGGCGCCAGCGAAGCTTTTGGCCTTTGGTCTTTCGTGTCGAAATTTACATTAGCGTTGGCGGCGGTGTCCCTCTTGCCAATTTTGCAGGCGGGCGGCTTTCAGGCCGGGCCTGACAATTCCGAGGAGGCCCTGCGCCTTCTCACGCTTCTCTATTGCGCGCTTCCATGCGCTCTCAAGCTGGTGGCCATCGCGCTGCTGGCGTCCACACATCTCGAGGAAAGGACCTGACATCATGACGGGTTTCGGACTTATCGCACTGGGCGCTCTGCTCTCTTTTGCCGCTGTTTGGCTCTGGGTGCGGATCACTGGGTTTCGGGCACAAAAAATGACAGATTACGCCGGAACAGAGCCTGTTTTGAACCTGCGTGCGCATCTCAACGGCAAGATCAAATGCGAAGGCGTGATCTATGGTCCGCTTGGTCGCGTCTCCTCGCGCTTTACCGCCGATTTCGAGGCCAGTTGGGATGGCAACCGCGGCGTGATGAAAGAGCATTTCCTTTATGATAGCGGCAACACCCAAGACCGAGAATGGCGGCTTGAGCTGGCAAATGATGGCACCATCCGCGCCGATGCGGACGATCTGGTGGGCCAAGGTACGGGTGAACAGGTGGGATGCGCGATGAGGCTCAATTACCGCATTCGTCTGGCCGAGGAGGCGGGGGGGCATGTTCTGGACACTGTGGATTGGATGTATGTCACGCCCGGTGGCACGATTGTAAACCGCAGCCAGTTTCGTAAATTCGGGATCAAGGTGGCCGAGTTGGTGGCTACGATGCAAAGGGTGGATGTGTAGATGATGGACTGGGCCGGGAAACGATATTGGCTGATCGGGGCGAGTGACGGGCTGGGTGAGGCCCTGGCTCACAAGCTGAGCACCGCCGGTGCCGAAGTGATCGTCTCGGCCCGCAGCGAGGATAAGCTGGCGGCCCTTGTGGATGCGCTGCCCGGCAAGGCGCGGGCTGTGACTGTGGATGTCTCCAGCCTCGAGAGTGTGACCGAAGCCGCCGCCGCCATTGGGGAGATCGACGGGATGGTCTTTCTAGCGGGCGTCTATTGGCCCTTCAAGGCCCAGGACTGGGATGCGCAGAAGGCCGAGGCGATGGCCGATGTAAACTTCACCGGCGCGATCCGCAGCGTGGGTGCTGTGATCGATCAAATGACGCAGCGCAATGCGGGCCATATCGTGCTTACCGGCTCCCTTTCCGGTTTTCGCGGTCTGCCGGGCGCGATTGGGTATTCGGCGGCCAAGGCGGGCGTTATGGCGCTTGGCGAGAGCCTTCAGGCCGATCTGGCGGGCACCGGCGTGCGGGTGCAGATCGCCAATCCGGGGTTTATCAAGACGCGGCTCACCGCCAAGAACGACTTCAAAATGCCTTTCATCATGACGCCGGAAGAGGCCGCGCAGGAGATGTTCGAGCTGATGTGCGATGATGGCGCATATGTACGCCACTTCCCGCGCGCCTTCTCAATGCTTTTCCGCGCATCGCGCTTTTTCCCGCATTGGCTCTATCACCGCATCTTTGCGTAAGATCAAAGACGCGCACCCTACGGCCATGCCATGCTGGCTCATTGCATAACAATGGGAGGCGAGGATGCTGGATATCAGCACATATAAAGTGGCCCAAGTGGTGCTCATGGCGCGCGAGCTTGGCCGTGCCGAGGGCGAGTTACGTGGGTTCATCGACGGGCTGAGCGAGGATGAACAGGCGAGCCTTGTGGCGCTCATGTGGATCGGGCGGGGCAGTTTCGAGCCAGAGGATTTGCGCGAGGCGATCCAAACGGCCCGCAGCGAGGCGACGACGCCCTGTGCGGATTACCTTTTGGGCTCACCGCATGTGTCGGACCATCTGGAAAACGGGCTGGAGGCGCTGGGCCTTTCGGCCCAAGACGATGAGGATGATCTGATCCGAGGCGGCTAGGCGCGTGTCCCGTTTGCGGTGTCTCTGATGGCTTGCGTCGCGGCCTCATCCACCTGTCCGCCGGGGGCCAGAGCCACGCCAAAAAGTGCTTTGGCCTGCGCGCGCGTATATCGCTCCAGCCTTACATCCTCGGCCACAAGCGCTGGATCGCGCTGCATCGGGTCGCCGTATCCGCCGCCGCCGGGGGTTTTCACCCGCACCCTGTCACCGGGCGCGAGGGGGATGTTCTGCTCCTTGCTCAGATGCTCGGGCGTATGCGCTACGCCGCCCTGCATCACCGTTACCTCGTTCACCGCGCCATCCGCCCCGCCCAGCGCGCCTTGTGGCCCGAACCGCCCGTGATCCATCACGAAGCTGGCCGCGGCCGCGCCGCGCCTCAGCTCCACCTCATACTCCAGCCCGAAGCCGCCGCGCCGCATACCGGCCCCGCCCGAACCCTCACGCAGGGCATAGCGGTGGTAAAGCACCGGAAAGGCCTGCTCCATGATCTCTACCGGGGGCGCTTTGGAGATACCGATGGTGGAGCATCCGTTGCTCAGCCCATCTCCCCCCGCATAGCCGCCATACCCCCCGCCCGAGAGCTGATACATCACGAAGTCGCGGCCCTTCTCTGGGTCATGCCCGCCCAGCGCGAAATTCCCGCTTGTGCCCGCCGGGGAGGCGGTCACACGATCTGGCAAAACAGAGACTAATGCGGCGAAAACGGCCTCTGCGATCCGCTGGCTCACCTCCGCCGCGCAGCCCGATACAGGGCGCGGATACTTTGCATCAAGGAACGTGCCTTCGATGCCCGTGACGTGCAAAGGCTCGAACGCGCCCGCGCTGATCGGCACCTCGGGGAAAATGTGCCGCATGGCGAGGTAGACGGAGCTGAGCGTGGTCGCCTTGACCGAGTTCATTGGCCCCGCACAGGGCGCGGAGGAGCCGTTGAAATCAAAGCTCAGATTGTCGCCCATCCGAGTGATAGAGAGCCTGATCTCAAGCGGTTCGTTCACCACGCCATCGCTATCGATAAAGGCCACGCTGCGGTGCGTACCTTGCGGGATCTGCGCGATGAAGGCCCGCATCTGGGTCGCGGCGCGGCGGCGCAGCTCGGCAATCGCGTCGGCCACCACATCATCGCCGTAGCGATCCATCAGAGCGCCGAGACGTTCCGCCCCAAGATCGAGAGCGGCGGCCTGCGCCTTCACATCGCCGATCCGCTGATCCGGGACACGGATGTTGGAGCAGATGATCGCGTAAATCTCGGTATCCATCACCCCCTCCTTGAAAAGGCGCACCGGCGGCAGGCGCAGCCCTTCCTGCTCCACCGATGTGGCGGAAGCGGAAAACCCGCCCGGCACGGCGCCCCCGGTATCGGGCCAATGGCCGGTATTGCTGAGCCAGCAGGTGAGTTTACCGTTTCGGTAGAAGGGCCGGGCAAAGCGCACATCCATCAGATGCGTGCCGCCCAGATAGGGGTCATTCACGATATAGATATCGCCGGGCTTCGGCGCGGCCACGCGCCCGTCTGCGATCATGGAGATCAGCGTGCGGGTGGAATATTGCATCGTGCCGACAAACACGGGCAGCCCCCCGGCGCCCTGAGCGATCAAAGCGCCGTCCACCGCGTCATATATCCCGTCCGAGCGGTCATTCGCCTCGGCAATGACGGGCGAGAAGGCGGCGCGCGAAAAGCACATATCCATCTCGTCACAGACCTGTTGCAGCCCTGCCTGAATGACCGAGAGGGTGATGGGATCAAGGCTCATGTCGCACCCCCCACATGGATCAGGATATTGCCCTGAGCATCGCCGGTGGCGGTATCGCCCGGCTCGATCAGGATGGTGGTGTCCATCTGCTCGATAATGGCCGGACCGGTAAGGGCCACGTCCAGCGGCAGGTGGTCGCGCCAATAGACGGGTGTGTCATACATATGGCCGCCAAAACGCACGGCCCGCGTGCCGGTCTGCGCCTCGGTCTGCGTCTTGCGTCCCTCAGGGTCGATCAGCGTCGAGAGGTCGAGCGGCGGGCGTTGGCCTATGACAGAGGTGTTCACATTGACCAAAGTGGCGCGGGCCGTTTCCAGCCGGACGCGGAAACGGGCGTAATAAACTTTCTCGAAGAGGGTCTTGAGGTCTTTGGGTGAGATGTCAGGCCGCTCCAGCGGGACGCGCAGGAGATGAGTCTGGCCGAGATACTGCATATCGACACTAAAAAGGCGCTTTATGCCATCAATCTGGATCGTTTCGCGCGCAATGGCCTGCTCGCCTTCGGCCACTTGTGCGGCGAACGCCTCCTCCAGAATTGCGGTGGTGAGCAGGTCCAAGGGCGTGCCCAACGTTGTCACGTAATCATGGCGCAGATCTGCCACGACACAGCCCAGCGCGTTGGTGATCCCCGGCCTGCAGGGCACCAGAACGCGTGGCACGCCCAGCTCCCGCGCGAGCGCCGCCGCGTGCAAAGGTCCGGCCCCACCGAATGCAAAAAGCGCGAAATCACGCGGGTCCGCCCCGAGCGAGAGCGACACCATCCGAATCGCCCCGGCCATCTTGGTGTTGGCCATGCGGATCACGGCCTCTGCGGCCTCTGGGACCGACAGGCCCAAGGGCTGCGCCAGCTTAGCATCGAACACAGCTGCCACATCGCCGAGGGAAATGCCGCCCGTGACGGCGAGCTTCGCAGGGTCCAGACGGCCCAGCAGGAGGTTGGCATCGGAAATCGTGGGCTCCGTTCCGCCGCGCCCATAGCAGATTGGGCCGGGGTCCGCGCCCGCACTGTCGGGGCCAATCGCCAAGAGACCCGCCGCATCCACCCGCGCGATGGAGCCGCCGCCCGCGCCCACGGTGCGCACGTCCACCATGGGCACGTGGATCGGCATGGCGTATTCAAGCTCAATCTCGCTGGAGACCGCAGGCTCCGCCCCCCGGATCAGCGCCACATCGGTGGAGGTGCCGCCCATGTCATAGGTCAAAAGGTCCGGCAGCCCCGCCGCGCGCCCGGTATAGGCCGCAGCCATCACACCCGAGGCGGGGCCGGACATGACAGTCTTGGCCGCCTCCGCCGCCACCAGCCGGGCCGAGACCATGCCGCCATTGCCGTTCATCACCAGCACGTCATTGGTGTAGCCGCCGTTGGAGAGTTCATCGGTCAGCCGCTCCAGATACCGCGCCAGAATGGGCTGCACGGAGGCGTTGACGGCGGCCGTGACGCCGCGCTCATATTCGCGGCTTTCGGACAAGAGCGCGTGGCCCATCGTGATATGCGCGCCGGGCCAGTGATCCCTGAGCAGGGCGGCGGCGCGCAGCTCATGGCTTGGGTTGGCGTAGGCATGCAGGAAATGGATCACCAGCGATTCGCACCCTTTGGCCAGAAGAGCCTCGCTTGCCTCCATCAGCGCGTCCTCATTCAGCGGTGTGACGACAGAGCCTGCGGCGTCCATGCGCTCGGGCACCTCAAGTCGTAGATCGCGGGGAATAAGGGGCGTGAACTGACCTGTCATGCCGTAGGCTTGCGGGCGGGTGCGGCGTCCAAGCTCCAGCACATCGCGGAAGCCTTGGGTCGTAATCAGCCCTGTGCGGCTCAGTTTGCGCTCGAGCACGGCGTTGGTGGTGGTTGTGGTGCCATGCACGATGAGGGCGAGTGTGCTCAGATCCGTATCGGCGGCACTGAGGGCGTTCATCACGCCGTAGGCCTGATTGTTCGGTGTCGTCGGAACTTTGGCGAGACGCACGGCACCCGTGGCCGGGTCAAGCTGCACCAGATCGGTGAACGTGCCGCCAACATCGATACCAGCCACTTGGCTCTCGGTCTGTGTCACGGGGGGTGGCGCCTTTCCTGAGGTGTCGCAGAGTTTGGCGAGCTTGGGGGGAAAGTCAACGTGGGAGCTGTGCGTGGTTTTTCTGTTGGGTTTGAGTATTTTTGCTAAGAAGAAGCTAGGGCGGTGGATGCGGGGGCCAGCGGAGGGCTTATGCGGTTTTTGTGGATAGTGGCGATGCTCCTCTTGGGTGCGGGGCAGGTGCAGGCCCATGCGGGGGATCAGGGGTTTGTCCTGCTTTTGCCTACGGATTTTTATATCTGGTCGGGGGTGGCGAGTGTTGCGCTCACGGTGGTGCTTTTGGCGGTGCTGCCAGACCGGGCGGGGGCGGCGCTGTTTCGGCCCCTGCATCTGTGGCGGTGGCAGGGGAAAGACGCACGTCATTGGATCAGCGGGGCTGTGGCTCTGGCTCTGATCGTGTTGGTGGGGGTTGGGCTTTATGGGTCGCGCGATCCGCTAGTCAATCCGCTGCCGCTTGTGATTTGGACGCTGTGGTGGGTGATGCTGGTGACGCTTCAGGGTCTGGTGATGGATCATTGGCGCTGGATTAATCCGTTCACGGGGCCTGCTGCGCTGCTGTCCTATCTGACTGGAGAGCGTGCGCCACTGCGCTATCCACGGGTGCTGGGCTACGGCCCCGGGATGGTAGGGTTCGTGGCCTTTGCGGGGTTCTTGCTGGCCGATATTGCGCCCTCTGATCCGGCGCGGCTGGCGGTGGTGATCGGGCTTTATTGGCTGATCAATCTGGCGGGGCTGTGTCTTTTTGGGCCGAGATGGCTTCTTAGCGCGGAGTGCGTGACGATCCTGATGCGCATGTTCGCGCGGATGGCCGTTCTTGGGCGTCACCATGGGCGGCTGGCACTTGGCCTGCCGGGTTGGCAGCTTTTGGCGCGGCGGCCGATGCCGATGGGGGGTGCTATTTTTGCGCTTTTGTTGCTGGCGGTGGGCAGCTTTGACGGGTTGAACGAGACGTTTTTCTGGCTGGGTATTTTGGGGCTGAACCCGTTGGAATTTCCGGGCCGCTCGGCTGTTGTAGGGCCGACTTTGGTAGGGCTTGGTCTGTCGGTTGTCGCATTGGTGCTGATTTTTGTGGCATCGACATGGCTGGGGCTGCGCGTGGCCGGTGTGCGTGGGCGGCTGACGCTGGCGGTGCGCCTTTTCGCGCCTGCGATCCTTCCCATCGCGCTGGGCTATCACATCGCGCATTACCTCACGAGTTTTCTGGTCGAGGGGCAATATGCGCTGGCGGCGCTCAGCGATCCGCTCAATTCCGGGGCGGACCTGCTCGGGCTTGGGCAGTATAGCGTCACTACGGGGTTCATGTTCCAGCCGGGTCCGGTCAAGGTGATCTGGCTCACCCAGGCGGGGGCAGTAGTGATCGGCCATGTGATTGCGATTGTTTTGGCGCATGTGCTGGCCCTTCGCCTTGTGCAGGGGGGGCGTGGGGCAATGTTGAGCCAGCTTCCTCTGGCGGTGTTCATGGTTGCGTATACATTCTTCGGGCTCTGGCTTTTGGCGGCACCACGCGGGTTCTGAGGGTTTAAAAAACTGGACAAGGGGCGCAATGCTTCGCAGGATCACCCTAAAGGGTGGCGTATGACCGCCCCATAACGGGAGATATGTCATGACCAAGACGCCAAACACCGCCAATACGATCAGCCGTCGCGCGGCCCTTACGGGCATCGCCGCAGGGGCCGCGAGCCTGCCGCTCTGGGCGCGTTATACGAATGCGCAAACCGCAGAGCCGCTCAAGCTGGGTTTTCAGGTGCACCGCACAGGCATAGGCAGCGCCTATGGACGTTGGTATGGGCGCACCACGGAGGCGGCTGTGAAGATCATCAATGATGGCGGCGGCATCAACGGCCGGATGGTTGAGGTCGTGGCCGAGGATGACGGGACGGACCCGCGCCGGGGTGCCGAGGTTCTGGAGAAATTCGCCAACCAGCATGGGTGTGATTTGGCCTTTGGCACGCTTTTCAGCCATGTCGTCATTGGGTCTGCACCGCGCGCGGGGGAGTTGAAGCTGCCCTATTTCGTGGTGTCTGAGGGGCATCACGTCGCCAGTGGCGCACTCAACCGCTACACGCTGCAACCCGGTATCACGGATGTGAAAAGCCAGGTGAAAGCGATGGCGCCTTATGTCGCGGAAAACCTTGGCAAGAAGGTCACGATGATCTTCCCCGACTTTGCCTTTGGTCATGATCACCGCGACTTCTTCACCGCCGCGATCGAAGAGCAGGGCGGCGAAGTTCTGGAGCAGATCGCGATCCCGCCTGCCGAGACGTCTTTCACGAAGTATTTCCCCAAGATTCCGCGCGAGACAGAGGTTGTCTATCACGTGATGGTCGGGCCCGCCGTCTTGACCTTCGTGAAGGAGCTGGGTGAGTTCTTTGGCCCCTCGCGCCCTGCGATGTTTGGGTTCATCGATAGCCTTGAGGCCGTTGATATCGGCAGCCCGGGTCTGGAATTCCTTGAGGGGACGTATTTCTGGGAGGGCATGTGCCGTGATGCACAGCCGGACCAATCCGAGCATGAAAAAACCTATCGCGCCGCCGTCGGTGTCGATGATCATGGCGCGTCCATCAGCGATCCCACTGATGTATCGACCTATGCGCATATGTTCGGCTGCTGGGAGACGCTGCACGTGATCAAGGAGGGGATGGAGACCTCGGGTTATTCCGGTCCGGCGGATCGTGCCAAGCTGATTGAGGCGGTCGAGGCGATGGGTGCCATGCCCGAGAGCCTTGCCCATCCGCAGGGTGACAAGATTTTCAACGGCAAGACCCATCAGGTCTTTGGCCATCAGAACATCAGTCGCGTGGAGGGTGGTAAGCTGGTTCGGGTGCATCGCACGTCGATTGAAGACACACTCTATCCCGATGAGGTGGATTACACCACGCAATCGTTCTGATCCGAGGCAAAGGGGAGGGGCTCTGCCCCACGTTGACTTTCTGGCGAAACTCAACGCCCCCCGGGATATTTTTGGCAAGAAGATGAAGGGGTGCTTTGGCACCTTGAGGGGACGAGGTTTGATGCGGCTGAGCGATTTTAAAGCGCTGACATTCGATGTGTATGGCACGTTGATTGATTGGGAGAGCGGGATGATTGCGGGGCTGAAGCCTTTGACAGATCAGATGACGCCCGTTCCGTCGCGCGACACGGTTCTTGAGGCGCATGCGTTTTATGAAAGCACCTGCCAGCGCTATACGCCCACCAAGGATTACCGGGAGGTTCTGGCCACCGTCTATAAGCGGCTGGCGGAGGAATGGGGGCTGTCCGCGAGCTGGGACGCAGCGGAGGTTTATGGTCAGTCGGTGGAGCATTGGCCTGCCTTTCCCGATAGCGCCGAGGCGCTGGCCTATCTCAAGGACCACTTCAAGCTGATCGTTTTATCGAACGTAGATAACGCGAGTTTTGCCTATAGCGATGCGAAGCTGGGCCGTCCGTTTCATGCAACTTACGTGGCCGGCGACATTGGCAGCTACAAACCCGATCCGTGCAATTTCCATTATATGTTGGAGCATCTTGGACGCATCGGGATCGAGGCGGGGGATGTTCTGCACACCGCCGAGAGCATGTTTCACGATCATGGCCCGGCCAACCGGCATGGGCTGGCCAATTGCTGGATTTACCGGCGGCATGACAAAGAGGGCTTTGGCGCGACGATGAACCCCGGCGAGATGCCAAGCTATGACATGATGTTCCATTCCATGGCGGAACTGGTGGTGGCGCATAAAGCCGAGCTGACGGCGGGCTGAGCGGGATGGATCTGGGACCATATCTGCTTTTGGCGAGCCTTGAGGGGGCTGTCATGGCCTCGGTCTTGGCGCTCACGGCGGTGGGCTTGAGCCTTGTGTTCGGTGTGATGCGGGTGGTGAACATTGCGCATGGCGAGTTCTACATGCTGGGTGCCGTCATCGCGTGGTATGTGGCGCATTGGATGGGTGGGCATCCTGCGCTGGGCTTTGCCGTGGCGCTCGTTGTGGCACCGCTTTTGGTGGGGTTGCTTGCTGCCGCGGCAGATATGACGATCCTCAAGCGGGTGGAGTATGACCCCGAGCGGACCATCGTGGCCACGATCGGGCTGCTCTATATCATTCAGCAGCTGACCTTGATGGGATATGGGCCCGAGGCGCGGCCTGTGGAGCCGCCTTTCAACACGCGCCTCGCGATCCCGTGGCTCGAGTTCAAGGACGGCGCGCTGGCGATGTATTGGCCCTGGGGGCTGAGCACGACGAGTTACAAGCTGGCCGTGATTGGAGCCGCCGCAGCCGTCTTGGCCGGGGTTTGGCTCATGATGACGCGCACGCGGATTGGCCTTGTGATGCGTGCGACCCAAGCCGACCGCGAGATGGCGCTGGCCTTTGGCATCCCAGTGGAGCGGGTCTATGCCATTGTTTTCGGCATCGGGGCAGGATTGGCGGCATTGGCCGCTGTGCTGATCGTGCCCATTCAGCAGGCGCATTACCTGATGGGGGCGGAGCCGCTTCTGCTTGCCTTTATCGTGGTCATTATCGGGGGATTGGGGAGCCTGCCCGGCACGGTTGTGGCGGCGATCCTCATTGGGCTCAGTGATGGGATCATCTCGGTCTTCTTCTCGCCCACGCTGGCCAAAATCCTCGCCACGCTTCTGGTGGGGCTTGTTCTCGTCTTCCGGCCTCAGGGCCTTTTTGGGACGCGCAGCGCATGACGGCTGCGCGCAAGATTATCCTCCTGCATGGCGGGCTTTTGGCGCTGCTCTTCGTGCTGCAATTCGTGCTGCCCGCCTATCACCATGGCAATCTGGCACGGATCATGGTGCTGGCGAGCTATGCGATCGGCTACAACATCCTCTTTGGCTATACCGGCTTGCTGAGCCTTGGCCACGCGCTCTTCTTTGCCGCCGGGATGTATGGCATGGGGCTGAGCATTCAGCATCTCGGCGCCTCCCCGGCCACGGCGATGTTGGCGGGGATCGTGGTGGGGGCTTTGGTGTCGGTGGTGCTGGGCCTTCTGGCGCTGCGCACGGTGGGTGTGGCGTTCATGATCGTCACGCTGATGTTCGCGCAGGCGGGATACCTCACCGCGCTCTATTTCGTCGATTGGACGCGGGGCGACGAGGGGTTCGTGATCCAGCAGGCACAGCGCATCCTCTGGGGGATCGACCTCAGCGACGCCACAAACCGGTATTTTGCGGCTTATGGGTTGTTTGCCGCGTGTTTGCTGATCAGCCTCTGGCTCGTCCGGCATCCGTTTGGCAAAACCCTGATCGCCATCCGCGAGAATGAGGAGCGGGTGCGGATGCTCGGCTATGACATCTGGGCGCACAAGCTGGCCGCCGTGGTCATCTCGGGCACGATTTCGGCGGCGGCGGGCGCGGCTTACGGCCTTCTTTTTGGCTATGTCGGGGCCAGTTTTGCCGCCGTGCCCCATTCGATCCTGCCGCTGCTCTATGTGCTCTTGGGTGGGGCGGGGACGGTGCTTGGCCCCTTCATCGGCACGCTTTTCATGTTCTACCTGATCGACCTTAGCTCGGGCATCACCACGGCTCATATGCTGATCGCAGGCGTGGCACTGGTCCTGCTAACCCTCTTCGCGCCGCAAGGCTTGGTGGGTGAATTGCGTCGCCGGGTGTGGAGGTGGTTGCCATGATCCTGTCGACACGCGGCCTGACCAAGAGCTTTGATGGGCTGAAGGCCGTTTGGGACGTCGATTTCGACCTGCCCCAAGGGGAGGTGCGCGCGTTGATCGGGCCGAACGGGGCGGGCAAGACGACGCTCGTGAGCATGATCTGCGGCCGGATCACGCCGAGCGCTGGCTCCATCAGTTTCGACGGGCGCGACATCACCACCTTGCCCGCGCATAAACGCATCGGTCTGGGCATGGCCTATACGTTTCAGATCACCTCCGTTTTCCCGCGCCTTGATGCGCGCGAGAACGTGGCGCTGGCCGCGCGCCGTGGCCGCAAGGGCGACGCTGCGGTGGAGGCAGCCCTTGCCCGCGTCGGCCTTGCGGGCCGCGCGGATCAAGAGGCGGGTGATCTGAGCTACGGGCACCAGCGGCTTCTGGAGATTGCCATGGGGCTGGTGCAGGAGCCGCGCCTTCTGATCCTGGATGAGCCAACGCAAGGTCTTGCCGAGGCCGAGATCGACGGGTTCAAAACGCTGATCCGCGAGCTTGCGGGTGACACCACCATTTTGCTCATCGAGCATAACATGAGCGTGGTCATGGAATTGGCCGAGCAGGTCACCGTCCTGAATTTCGGTGAGGTTCTGGCCGAGGGCACCCCTGCGGAAATCCACGAAAACGCCGCTGTGCAGGCCGCCTATCTGGGGAGCGGATGATGCTGGAACTGAGGGGCATCAACTCAGGCTATGGGCGCGCGCAGGTCCTGAGGGACGTCTCGCTCAGCGTCGCACCGGGGGAAATCCTTTGTCTCATGGGCCGCAATGGTGCGGGCAAGACGACGATGATGCAGACGATCATGGGGCTTTTGCCGCTGATGTCGGGCGAGGTGCTTATAGACGGCCAGATCGTCAGCACCCTGCCCGCGCATGAGGTGCCGCGCGCCGGTGTGGGGTATATTCCGCAAGGCAGGCGGCTCTTTGCGGGGCTGACCGTGGCACAGAACCTTGAGATCGGCCTGCGTGCGCGAAACAGTGGCCCAGAGGTTCTCGACGAGGTTCTGGCGCTTTTCCCACGCCTCAAGGAACGGATGAACCAGCGTGCCCAGACCCTCTCGGGCGGAGAGCAACAGATGCTCGCCACGGCGCGGGCTCTGTGTTTGCGGCCAAAGGTGCTACTCTTGGATGAGCCGACCGAAGGGTTGCAGCCCTCCATGATCGAGGCGATCCGGCAGGTGATCGTGCAGATGCGCGATGCGGGCGTCGCGATCCTGCTGGTGGAGCAGCGAGTGGACGCGGTCCTGTCCGTGGCCGACCGGGTAGCGTTCATCGAGAACGGACGCAACGGTGAGACCCTTCCGGCGGAGGCCCTGCGCGCGGATCGCAGCATCGTGGACCGTTACATCGGGGTGTGAGTTTGAGCAAAAGGAGACCACAGACGTGACTGCCTATCTGCGACCAGCCAGCGTGGAGCAAGCCTTGGCCGCTCTTGCCGAGGGGCCTGCCGTGATTGCGGCAGGATGCACGGATTTGTTCCCGGCGACGGATCGGCGGGGCCTTGAGGGCCGTGTTCTGGACATCACGGGGATTGGCGATCTGGCCTCTGTAGGCTCTGTGGCGGGCGGTGTGCGTATTGGCGCAGCGGCTACATGGAGCGATGTGATCCGGGCCGATCTGCCGGCCGCGTTCGATATGCTGAAAGAGGCGGCGCGCGAGGTGGGATCGGTGCAGATCCAGAACGCGGGCACGCTGGTGGGCAATATCTGCAACGCATCGCCTGCGGCGGATGGGGTGCCCTGCCTTCTCGCGCTTGATGCGGAGGTCGAGATTGCGTCCGCCCATGGCTTGCGCCGCGCGGCTTTGTCTGAGTTCATCACCGGGGTGCGGCAGACCGTGCTGGCACCGGGCGAGATGGTGACGGGGCTGATCATCCCCGAGAGATCGCTCGGCGGCCGTTCGCGGTTTCTCAAGCTCGGCGCGCGGCGATATCTGGTGATTTCCATCGCGATGGTGGCTGTGCGTGTTGAGATGATCGGGGGCCGCGTGGTGCAAGCCGCCATCGCCGTGGGGTCTTGCAGCGCTGTCGCCACGCGCCTTTTTGGCCTTGAAAAGGCTCTCATCGGGCGGTCATTAGCGGAATTGAGCGCCCCTCTGGACGCGAGCCTGATCGCGCCCGCGCTCAGTCCGATTGACGATATTCGCGCCGATGCGGCTTATCGGCTAGAGGCGGCAGCGGAGCTTGTCCACCGGGCGCTTTGCGATGTGGCGGAGGGGTTTGCATGAACCGCGAAGTGCCGCAATGGGTCCTGTCAGTGAACGGGGCGGAGCATATCCTGCCCAGCACACCCGGGCGGCGGCTATCGGAGGTTCTGCGCGAGGATTTGGGGCTGCGCGGCACCAAGGTGGGCTGTGACGCGGGCGATTGCGGGGCCTGCACGGTGCTGTTGGATGGCGCGCCGGTTTGCGCTTGCCTGACTCCGGCGGCGCAGGTCGCGGGACGCGCGGTCACCACGGTGGAAGCGGCGGGCGATGCGCTTCTCGAACGGCTCCGCGCCGCGTTCTTGCGCCATGGGGCCGCGCAATGCGGGATTTGCACGCCGGGCATGTTGATGGCCGCCCGCGCGCTTCTGGACACGTCGAAGGCCCCAAGCCGCGCCGAGGCCGAAGAGGCGCTCGGCGGGGTTCTATGCCGCTGCACGGGCTATGCCAAGATCATCGATGCGGTCTGTGACGCAGGCGTTGGTGCGCCCGCCGCGATGCCCCCTGCGGGCAGGTCCGTGGGTGCGCGGGTCGAGCGGCTGGATGGGGCGGCAAAAGTGACTGGAACCGAGCGGTTTGGGGCCGATACCGCGCCCGAGGGGGCCTTTCTGGTGCGCGCCATACGTGCGCCCTCGGCCCCGGCGCGGTTCACCTTTGGTGATCTGGACACGTGGTGCGCCACGCTCTCCGGTGGGGTCCACGTATTTACTGCCGCCGACATACCCGGCGAGAATTGCTTCGGCACCATTCCACCCTTCGCAGATCAACCCGCGCTGGCCGAAAGTCACGCAAGACTGCGCGGCGAGGCCGTGGCCCTTATCGCGGGCGCACCCGATGTGATCGAGGCGCTGGATTTGGCTACGTTCCCGATCACATGGGAGGCGATTGAGCGCGATCTGGTCCATGACCATCGCCCGGATAACCTGCTCATCACCGGCACGGTGCGGCGCGGGGATGCGGACGCGGCGCTGGCCCGCTCCGCCGTAGTGGCCGAGGGCGAAATGCGCACACCCTACATCGAGCACGCCTATATCGAGCCTGAGGCCGGGATCGCATGGATGGACGGCGACACCCTCGTGATCGAGGCCTGCACCCAAGCGCCGGTGATGGACCGCGACGACACGGCAAAGGTGCTTGGCCTGCCGCCCGAGCGTGTGCGGATCATCCCGGCGACTGCTGGCGGCGGATTCGGGTCAAAACTGGACCTCTCCTTGCAGCCCCTCATCGGGCTCGTGGCACTCAAAACTGGGCGGCCTGCGCGGATGATCTATAGCCGGGTCGAGTCGATGGCCTCCACCACCAAGCGGCATCCGTCGGTCATGCAGGCGCGTATCGGTGCAGATGGAGACGGGCGCATCACGGGGATGACCTTTGAGGGGGAATTCAACACCGGTGCCTATGCCAGCTGGGGTCCTACAGTATCAGGCCGCGTGCCGGTCCATGCGTCTGGCCCCTATTACACGCCGCATTACGATGCACAGGCCCATGCACGGCACACGCACTCCGCCATTTCTGGCGCGTTTCGCGGCTTTGGTGTGCCGCAAGCGGCGATCATGCAAGAGACACTTTATGATGAACTTGCGGGCAAATTGGGCCTTGATAGACTCGCTTTTCGGCAGATCAACGCGCTGCAATCGGGGCAGGAGACTGTTTGCGGGCAGGTCGTGCAGGGCGTGGGGATCAGCGCCTGTCTGGGTGCTTTGGACGCCTGTTGGCACGCTGCGCTGACGCGGGCTGAGGCGGCCAATGCCAAGGGCGGCACTTTGCGCCACGGCGTTGGGATCGCGTCCTGCTGGTATGGCTGCGGGAACACGGCCTTGCCCAACCCATCGACCATCCGGGTCGGGATCACGCCCGAGGGGCGGCTTTGCCTCCATCAGGGTGCTACGGATATTGGACAAGGCTCCAATACCGTGATCACCCAGATTTGCGCGGACGCGTTAGGGCTAGCCGTGCAGGATTTCACCCTGATCGGGCCGGATACGGGTATCACGCCCGATTGCGGTAAGACCTCCGCCTCGCGCCAGACATTTGTGACGGGCAAGGCGGCGGAGCTGGCTGGGCGGAGCCTCCGGGCGCGGATCCTGAGCCTGAGCAATATGGGGCCGGACGCGGCGTTGCGGCTGGAGGGTGCGCAATTGATCGTGAGCGATGGATCGAGCGAAAGACGCATTGATTTGACCATGTTAGAGCCTGATTTCCATGGCTACGCCCTTGTTGCGGAAGAAACCTATGACCCGCCAACGACCCCGCTCGATGCGGATGGCCAAGGCAGCCCCTATGCCGTCTATGGCTACGGCGCGCAGATTGCGGAAGTCACCGTGGACATGATCCTAGGCACCGTGCGGGTCACCAAAATAACTGCCGCGCACGACCTTGGTCGAGTGATCAACCCGCTTCTGGCCGAGGGGCAGGTTGAGGGGGGTATCGCGCAAGGGCTTGGCCTCGCGCTGATGGAGGAATTCATCCCCGGCAGGACGGAGAACCTGCACGATTATTTGATCCCCACAACGGGCGATATGCCCGAAATAGAGACTATTTTGCTCGAAGTACCCGACCCTGAAGGACCGATGGGGGCCAAAGGGCTGGGCGAGCATGTGCTCATCCCCACAGCGCCCGCGATCCTCAATGCCATCCGTCACGCCTCGGGTGGGCTCGTCCGACAGCTTCCGGCGCTGCCGCACAGGGTGCTGGCCGCGATCCGTGAGGCGCAATGAGCGGCGAGAAGATCAGATGCGACGCCTGCCCCGTGATGTGTTTCATCGCGCCCGGCAATGTGGGCGCCTGCGACCGTTATGGCAATGAGGGCGGCCAGATCGTGCGCAGTGATCCGCTGACCATCCTCGACCGCAGGCTGGAGGGGGGCGGTGCGGTGCGGCCATTCCTGACCCACGATTGGGACGGCACGTTCTCAGATGAGGATATCTTCATCAGCGGCGTGGGCGCGGGCACGACCTATCCCGATTACAAACCTGCGCCCTTTATCGTCAGCCGCGAGGTTGCGGGGGCTGACACTGTAACCGTTGTGACCGAGGCGATTTTTTCCTATTGCGGCGTGAAGGTGAAGATCGACACGGACCGCCATCTGGGCACCGAAGGTGCTGTGGTCCGCGCGGGTAGTGAGGCAGTGGGCCATGTCACCACGAGCGAATATGGCAGCCAGATGCTCAGCCTCGGGGGGGTCGATCACCTTACGGGGGGCTCCAAGGCTGAGGGGCGCGTGACCTGTGATGCGCTTTTGCGCCTGTGCAATCGTGAGGCGGTGGATCTGAGCATCGAGGGGGGTGCAACAGTCACTGTTCAGGCCGGAATGGCCCCAATTGTGGACGGCGCGCGTGAGGCGCGGATGCGCGTCGGTTGCGGGTCGGCCACGATCGGGATGTTCGCGAGCCAATGGCTGGGCCTCGTCGATGAGGTGGTGGTTGTGGACGATCACATCACCGGCGTGGTGAGCGAGCATCAGGCGGGCAAGGTGCTGGATTGGCCTGAGACGGGTATTCGTATCAAGGGCCGCCGCTCCACCCCCGGACGGTATTTTCAGGTGGCGGGGCCAGGGCAGGGCTGGGGCGGCACGGATATCGAGGACCCGCTGAGCATCCTCAACCCCTGGCTCGAGAAAAAGGGCGCGCGGCCGGGGCTGACGCTTCTGATGGTCTCAACCACGGGCGAACATGCGGCGTATTACGTCCTCGATGACGCGCTGGAGCCGCAACCCGCGCCCATGTCCGCCGCTTTGCAGCCCTCCGTCGATCTCATCGCCGAGAATTGTGAGCCCGCGCTTTGCACCGTGATGTTTCAGGCGGGGGCTGGCGGGTCGCTCCGCTCAGGCGTCACGCAGAACCCGGTTCTGCTGACCCGCTCGGTGCAATCGGGGGAGACTCAGGTCACCTGTGGTGGGGTTGAGGCCTATATCTGGCCCGGTGGGGGGATCACGTTGATGGTGGATGTGCTCCATATGCCTGAGGGATCGTTCGGTTATGTCCCGACGCCAGCCTTGGTTGCACCCCTCGAATTTACCCTGCCGCGTGCGGCGTTTAGCGCGCTTGGCGGGCATGACGCAGCGGTGCGCAGCATTGCGGATATCGTCGAAAAGGGCGGTGAATACGGCGCTGATATGCGTCTCAGCCCGCCCAAGGGGCGCGGGTGATGGGTGCGCAGGCTGCATGGATATCCGGCGGGCGGCTGCATCTGCACCACGGGCCGATTGACATGATCGTGGGGGTTGAGGGGCCGGGCGCTGCGGCTGGATTTGCCCGCGCGATCCGCCGTTTTGATACGCTTCTGGAAGAGCTGGCCGCGGAGCTGCCGCGCTTGCGCTCGGCCAATGGCGCTCTGCCAAGGGGCGATGTGGCTCGCGATATGGTCCACACTGCGGGGCGGTTCCCCGAGTTCTCCACGCCCATGGCCGCCGTTGCGGGGGCGGGGGCGGATGCGGTCCTTGCGGCGCTCATGGACGGGCCGGGGGTGTGCAAAGCCTATGTGAACAATGGCGGCGATATTGCATTTCACCTCAGAGAAAGCGCTGTGTTTCGCGCGGCTATGGCGGGCACGGGGGGGCAGATTGAGCTACCGAGCACTTGCCCAGCACGCGGCATCGCCACATCGGGCTGGCGCGGGCGCAGCCAGTCTCTTGGTATTTCAGATTCAGTCACTGTTCTGGCTGAAAAGGCTGCTTTGGCGGATGTGGCGGCGACCCTGATTGCCAACGCGGTGGACCTGCCTGGTGCAGCTGAGATCACCCGCACCCCCGCGCGCGACCTGTACCCCGATAGTGATCTGGGCGCGCGGTTGGTGACGACCCATGTCGCTCCTTTGACAGCAGTGCAGATCAGCACCGCTCTGACCGCGGGTATGATCCGCGCCGAAAGCTACCGTGCCGCTGGCCTGATCCATAGCGCCGCCCTTACCCTTGGCCCGCAGACCCGTATCGCTGGGCTGCTCCCCCTGACCCAACCGGAGGCGATCCATGCCTGATTTTATCCTGCGCAAGACCCTGATGTTTGTGGAGACCATCCACCATGATGGTGGCCCTTCAGTGGATGTCCCACGCCGGCGGGCGGCGATTGCGGCGCTTGTGAAGAACCCATTTGCAGGCGGTTACACGGCGGATTTACAGGGCGCGATGGATGATCTGAAGCCGCTCGGCCTGAGCATGACGGAGGAGTTGATTGCCGCACTTGGCGGGGCAGAGGGGATTGATGGCTATGGCAAGGCCGCGATGTGTGGTGAGGCGGGGGAGCTTGAGCATACAGCGCTCTGGCATGTGCCGGGCGGCTATGCCATGCGCGCGCGGCTGGGTGCGGCGAAGGCGATTGTTCCCTCGGCCATGAAACAGGGCGGGCCGGGCACCCGGATTGACGTGCCTTTGGGCCATATCAACGCGGCTTACGTCCGGAGCCATTTCGACGCGATGGAGGTCGGTTTGCCCGACGGGCCCCGCGCGGATGAACTTCTCTTCGTGCTGGCGATGAGCCGGGGTGGCCGCATCCATGACCGGATGGGCGGGCTGACCGTGGGGGAAGTAAAAGGCGAAGATGGGCTACGTTAGACCCGCTTTTTCGACAACTGCACGGCGAGGATACCACCCATGATGACCGCCACGCCGATCACATCATAGAACTGCAAAGGCTCGCTCAGGATGATGGCGGCTATGGCCACGCCGAGAAATGGATTGAGAAAGTGGAAGGTCGCCGCGCGCGTGGCGCCAATCCGCTCCACCAGCAAAAACCACACCAAAGTGGCCGCGAGCCCTGGCACCAAGATTGTGTAGACGAAAGCCGCGATGAGTTGCCAGCTCCAGACGATCACGATCGTTTCGGTTGAGACGGCCACAACGCTTAGGATTGCGCTTCCGATCAGCATTTGAAGCCCCACGACCATCAGGAAATTGCCCTTGGAGGACGCTCCGCGCATGGTTAACGTGGCCACCGTGAGGGCCAAGACGCCGATGATGCAAAGCCCCAACGCATGGATATCCACCCCGCTCGATAGCCTGCTGCCCATGATGATCACCACCCCGGCAAATCCGCCGATCAGGCCGAATGTCGCCATGCGGGGCAGCTTTTCGCGAAAAAAGACCCAGCCCGCGAGCGCCACGAGGAGTGGCATGGTCGAGGCGATGATCGCGGCGAGAGAGGCCTCAATCGTCTGCATCGCGACGAAATTGAGCCCGAGATAGAGTGTGTTTTGACAGATGCCGAAGATGATGGTTGCGCGCCATTGCTGCGGGGTGAGCCGCCACGTTTGACCAAGCATTTTCGCAATGACAACACCCAGCAGTCCCGAGATGAGAAACCGGAGCGCAAGCGCGCTGATCGGGGGTGCGGATGCTACGATGATATGCGCGGAGGTGAACGCGCTGGACCACATTGCGACAAAGGCCAAGCCCATCAAAATACTGCGAAAATCCATGCCCTACCCTCATACGCACGGCATGAAAAAAGGGCCGCCACTCGGGCGACCCTTTCGGAAACTTGTCAAAGATGCAAGCTTAGCCGTTTACGCTGTCTTTCAACGCTTTGGCGATGGTCATTTTCACGACCTTGTCAGCTTCTTTCTTGATCTGCTCGCCGGTGGCTGGGTTGCGCACCATGCGCTCGGGGCGCTCGCGGCAATAGATTTTGCCAACGCCTGGCAGGGTCACGGCACCGCCGCCGGAGACTTCATGCGTGATCACGGAGATCATCGCATCCAGTGCGCTGCTTGCGGTTTTCTTGTCGCTGCCCATTTCCTCGGCCAGAGCCGCCACAAGCTGGGTCTTCGTCATCGGTTTTGCCATTTTATGGTCTCCTTCAACTGCCCGTGTATTGGGCCTCATGGCGGTGATTTAACGCTATCTTGTTGTGTAACACAACGCATAGTGGCACCGATATTCATTTTTTTAGGGGTTTGAGCAGGTTTTTGCGATCTCATAGGAAGGCAGTTTCCTCAAATGAGCGTAATTTGCGACTGTGGATGCGCTCCAGCGGCATCTCAGCAAGCGTTTCCATCGCGCGAATTCCGACCCGCAAATGGCGCCTGACCTGATCATTGTAGAAATCTGACGCCATGCCCGGCAGCTTCAATTCACCGTGCAGAGGCTTGTCTGAGACGCAAAGGAGCGTGCCATAAGGCACGCGAAACCGGAACCCGTTCGCCGCGATCGTGGCACTTTCCATATCGAGTGCGACGGCCCGGCTTTGGCTGAGGCGTTGCACCGGACCGGATTGATCGCGCAGTTCCCAATTGCGGTTGTCGACGCTGGCCACGGTGCCGGTCCGCATCACCCGCTTGATATCAAAGCCTGTTACCTGTGCCTCGGTCGCCACGGCCTGTTCCAGCGCGATCTGAATCTCGGCCAGCGCGGGCACCGGCACCCAAGTGGGCAAATCTGCGTCCAACACGCCATCCTCGCGCAGATAGGCATGGGCCAGCACGAAATCCCCAAGGTTCTGAGAATTGCGCAACCCTGCGCAATGTCCGACCATGATCCACGCATGCGGGCGCAAGACGGCAATATGATCGGTTGCGGTTTTGGCGTTGGATGGCCCCACGCCGATATTTACCAGCGTGATCCCGGCGCCACCCGCCTTCTTCAGGTGATAGGCAGGCATCTGGGGCAGCTTGGCTGCGATGGGCAGGGGGGCGTCTGGCTGTGTGATCTCGGCATTATTTGTGCTGACGAAGCTGGTATAGCCGCTACCCGGGTCGGCGAGGGCGAGGCGGGCATAGGCCTCAAATTCCGACACGTAGAACTGGTAGTTGGTAAAGAGCACGTGGTTCTGAAAATGCTCAGGCGCGGTGGCGGTGTAATGCGCCAGCCGCGCCAGGGAATAATCCACACGCTGTGCTGTGAAAAGCGCGAGAGGGGCGGGCGCGCCCGGGGCCGTCACATGCGTGCCGTTGACGATATCGTCGTTGGTCGTGTTGATATCGGGCACGTCGAACACATCGCGCAGGGTGAAGCCCGCGGCGCCTTGATGCGGCACGGTGATATTGGGATCTTGTGCGACTGCGAAATGCACGGGCATCGGCGTCTCTGACACGCTCACCACCACGGGCACGTTGTGATTGCTCAGCAGGAGCCCGATTTGCTGCACCAGATAGGCGCGAAAAAGGTCCGGCCGGGTGATCGTCGCGCTGTAGGTGCCGGGCTCGGCCACGTGGCCGAAGGAGAGCCGGCTATCGACCTTGGTGAAGCTGCTCGTGGTGATGCTCAGCTCCGGATAAAAGGCGCGTAGCCGCCGCTCGGGCGCGGGCCCGCCCACAGCCGCATTAAACGCCGCCCGCAGGAAATCTGTGGCCTCGGCGTAGAGCGTGCATAGATGGTCTACAGCCGCGTCTGCGCAGGTAAAGCTCTGCGGTGCGTGAGCCGGCGGCATGGAAATATCCTCAGAATTTTGAGCCACGATTCCACCTGTTTTGCTATGCCCGCCATGGTTGACACGGCGCGGCGCGGGGATCAACCTGCTCTGCGCAAGCCAATCGGAGCGCATCCATGGATTACGAGACCATCATCCCCGAGGCGTTCGGGGCCAGTCTGCGGGGTATGGGCCTCCACATCCTTGTGCGCGATGTCGCCCTGCAAGTCGCGTTTCTGAGCGATGTGTTCGAGATGGAGGCGTTTCAACCGACCGAGGATTTTGCCATCCTGCGCTACGGTGATCAGGTGATGCAGCTCCATGTGGACGCGACCTATCACTCCAATCCGCTTCTGGGCCTCGTGCCCGAATCTGCGCCGCGCGGTGGTGGTGCGGAGCTGAGGTTGTATGACACGGATCCTGATGCCTGCGCCGCCCGCGCCGAGACATTTGGCGCGCATGTTCTCCAGCCGCCAACGGACAAACCGCACGGCCTGCGCGAGACGTATATCCTGTGCGAAAATGGCTATGCCTGGGTCGCCTCCCGCCCGCTTTGAAGGCTTGCCAAGCCGGACATGGCCCCGCATATCTGGGCGATGAACAAGACACTTCTTTCCTTTGGCCATGGCTTTTCCGCCCGTGCGCTCACGCCCATGCTTCTGGCTGAGGGCTGGCGCGTGATCGGCACCACCCGCAGTTCTGAAAAGGCGGCTGCGTTGGTAGCGGAGGGGGTTGAGGCGCGTATCTGGCCGGGTGCGGATCTGAGCGCGGATATCGCCGCCGCGCGGCATGTCTTGATCTCTGCGGGGCCCGGTGAGAGCGGCGATCCGGTTCTGGCGGCCCTCGGGGCCGAGATTGCCGCCGCCGTCCCGCATCTCGACTGGGTTGGGTATCTGAGCACGACCGGTGTCTACGGCGATCACCGAGGCGGATGGGTTGATGAGGCCACACCGCTCACCCCGTCCACACTGCGCGGCCAGTGGCGGGTTGAAGCGGAGGCGGCGTGGCAGGCGATCCCCGGTCTGCCGCTGCATGTCTTCAGGCTTGCGGGCATTTATGGCCCCGGGCGCGGCCCCTTCGCCAAGGTCCGCGCGGGCACGGCCCGGCGGATCATCAAGCCGGGTCAGGTGTTCAGCCGCATCCATGTCGACGATATCGCGCAGGTGCTGCATGCGTCGCTCGCGCGGCCAGATCCGGGCGTGGTCTATAATCTCTGCGATGATGATCCGGCCCCGCCCGAGGATGTGATCGGCCACGCGGCGGAGCTTTTGGGCCTGCCCCTGCCCCCGGCGGAGGACTTTGAGATCGCCGAGATGACGCCTATGGCGCGCAGCTTCTACGCTGAATCCAAGCGCGTCCGGAACGATCGGATCAAGGATAATCTCGGGGTCACGCTGCGCTACCCCAGCTACCGTGACGGTCTGCCTGCGCTTTTGGCGCTGGAACAAGCAAAGGGCGGGTGAGGCGGATGAACGCGGCGGCCTGATCCTCGAACGACGCGATGGGTGGGGGCGCCTTTTGCGCCACGCCTGCGTCCAAAGCGGCCTCCAATGCTGCGCGCAACGGCGCTGGCCCGGCGCCGATGGGGATGAGCGCGCCGGGTTCAGCCGCGCCATGCTCTGTGGTGCCGCCGCTATCGGTCTGGATCACCTTGATACCGCGCGCGAGCGCTTCGCGAATGGCGAGGCCGAAAGTCTCCTTCCATTGCGACATAAAGAGAAGCACGTCGATTTTTGCATAATATGTATCCATATCCTCCTGCTCAAAGCGCGGGTGGATGTGCCATGCGCCGGGCAGCCCCTTCAGATCGTCCTTGTGCCACCACGGGGTATGAAGCCCGCCATCTACAAGCTCCACGGTGAAATCCGAACGATTGAGCGCGGCAAAGGCGCGGCTGATATCAGGCCAGCCTTTGAGATGTGAGGGGCCACCGACGAAGCCAAAGCTCAGCCTGTGATTCGCCGCACGCCGCGCCGCCTGAGCCGGCGCAAAACCAGCGCCGGGATGCTGCACGCCATTCTCCCAGACACGCCCCGCGCCGGGGGCAAGGCCCGACCCTTCGCAAAGATTCAGCGCAAAATGGCTGGGATAGGTCACCAGATCAGTGGACGCTGCCTGTCGAAACAACACATCGCGCCGGGTACGCGCGGCGCTCATGCTGTCCACGCAGCCGCGGCAGGCCTCAAGCCGCACCGGGCTTTGCCCGCAATATTGCCCACCCGTGGCGATCATGAACTGCCGTTCGCAGATCCACCAGAAGTCATGCACGCTGAGCACCACGGGGATGCCGCGCGCCTTTGCCACCTCGATGACGCCTGCGCCGACATCCTGCACGCAGTGCACATGGACAAGATCGGGGGCGAGGCTGTCGATCAATTGCGCCACCCGCTCAGCCACTTGCGGATTGAGATAGCGCAGGATGTTGTCGCGCCGTGTGGGCATGTTGATCAGGTAGGACGCGCATCCAGCCACTTCGGATTTGATCACCATGTAAGGCGCCAGATCGGAGCGAGAAATGAGAGATACGGCGCTGATCCGTGCGCCGTGATCGCGCATCAGGGCACGGCCCACTTGCTCGGCCACGATGGTGGCCCCGCCGTAGGATTGGGGGGCGTGATGCACGTTGATCACGAGGATATGCGGCGCGATCATCCCAGCACCCAATCCAAGAGCTCCGGCGCGATGATCCGAGGGGCGCGGCTGCCAGGCCAGTGCGTTTCCAGATTGAGGCGCGCAGATTGCCCCATGGCGCGCGTTGCTTTTGGGTCAGCGGCAAGGCGCTCCAACGCTGCGGTCCACATGCCTTGCCCCGCAATTAGCCCGGTGCGCCCGTGGGTGACGACATTGGGGAGGTCGCCCACATCGCTGGCGATCACCGCCAAGCGGACGGCGGCGGCATCGATGGCACGCACGGCGCTTTTGCACTGGTTGAACGTATCATCGGCCAAGGGCATCAGAGCGCAATCCGCCTCCGCAAGCGCCCGGAGATACTCGTCATAGCCGGTGAAGGGCCGCACCTCGCACCGTGCGCGAATCGTGCTGGGCAGGGTCGCCATGTCAAAATGTCCGAGGATTGTCAGATGCCGCTCAGGGGCGGCGTGCAGAAACGTGGCCACCTCTTCTTTGATGGTGGCGAAATCCGCCTCATGCCCCTTTGATCCGCTTGCAAACACCATTCCGAAGCCGCCCTGCCGCGCCACACTGCGCACCGCTGCACCCAGCTTCAGCGTTGCACTATCCGCGAAATTGCGCCGCACAAAGACAGGCCGGTCCGTCAGCAAGCGGGCATGATCTGCGAGGCCAGGGGTAGAGACAGAAATGATATCCGCCGCGTTCATCGCATCCAGATATCGGGGCGCCTGGGCCACGAAATGCGCGCGCAGTCCCGGATCGAGCGCGGACATGTTACCTTGTCCGTCGTCAGGGTTTATGGAACCAATGGCGGCCTAAACTAAGAGAGAGTTT
>ERZ887849.509-NODE-509-length-41390-cov-12.841079_pt1 | contig 41390 bp, 26 predicted proteins | sample MGYA00521267_ERZ887849 | MGnify/ENA primary metagenome ERZ887849 (study PRJEB32303, sample SAMEA104408601) | aquatic metagenome | biome: Brackish water; feature: Pelagic; material: water | place: Baltic Sea | collected 2014-06-06T16:11:00 | depth 2,863 m ... | reverse complement strand
CTATAACAGATAACAGATAACAGATAACAGATAACAGATAACAGATAACAGACAACTAGTGAGATGCCATACTAAGCAGCTCCGAGGCATGAGACAGAGTCTGCTCGGTGACTTTGGCGCCACCTAACATTCTCGCCAGTTCCTCAATACGCTGCTGCTGATCCAGAGGAGTCATTAGTGACGCGGCACTGACATTGTCGACAATCTTGCTGGCACGATAATGGTGGTGGGCGTGCGCTGCCACCTGAGGCTGGTGAGTGACACTGATCACCTGACCGCGCTCGCCCAGTTTTTTCAGTAGCTGGCCAACAATATCCGCCGTGCTGCCGCCGATGCCCACATCGACCTCATCAAATACTAAGGTTGGAATATCTGAGTGGGCTGCGGCCACCACCTGAATTGCCAAGCTCACTCGCGACAGTTCTCCGCCAGAGGCAATCTTGGCTAGGGCTTTGTGAGGTTGTCCCGGATTGGTGGCCAATAAAAACTCTACTTCCTCAAGGCCGCCACTGCGGAACTCGCCAGCGCCCATGGGCGATAGTTGCACCAGTAGCTCTGCGCCCTCCATGGAAAGGTGCTGTAGTTGCTGATTGATCTCCGTGTACATGGCTTTGGCGCCTTTCTTGCGTTTTGCGCTGAGTTTGCTCGCCTTAGCCTCATAGGCAGCGGCTAACTCGCCGAGCTGTTGCTGCAATGTCTCTACGCTCTCTCCACCGTCCTTTAGACCCTGTAGCTCTGCGTCTAGGGTCACTAGGGTGTCGCTGAGCTGATCGGCGTTAACTCGGTGCTTGCGGGCTAGCTGGAAGATCAGACCGAGTTGTTCTTCAATCATAGCTAAGCGCTGGGGATCGGCTTCAAAACGGTCGATATGGTTTTCAATTTCCCGAGTGGCCTCTTCAATCTGAATTAGGCTGCCCTGGAATAATTCTTCGGCGCTACTCAGTGCCTCGGGTTTATGTCTAAGCCCGGCCAAAATAGTTAAGGCCTGATTGAGGCTGTCGCGAAGGTTAAACCCTTCATTCTGGTCGCAAATACCCAATAGACTGTGGCTGTCTTGAAGAATCTGTTCTGCATTGGCCAGAGTCTGCTGCTCGATCTCAAGCTTGGCCAGAGATTCGGGTTCAATATCTACCTGCTTTAACTCGTTAACCTGAAAGCTCAATAAATCTTTGCGAGCAATTAATTCGTCCGAACGCTCTAAGAGTGAGGCCAGTCTTTTATCCGCTGCGTGCCAGGCTCTAAAATGTTCGCCAACCTCTTCAGCTAGTTCTATGCCATTGCAGTATTCGTCTAGCAAGCGGCGATGTGTTTCGCGACGCAGTAGCGATTGATGTTCGTGCTGGCTGTGAATATCCGTAAGCATCTCGCCCAGGACCTGCAGCTGCTGCATTGTGCAGGGCTGGCCATTGATATAGCCGCGAGAGCGACCCTCTGTAGTGTACAGACGACGCAAAATACACTGTTGGTCTTGCGCTTCAAAGTCCTGCTTGTTGAGCCAGGTTTTGGCCTGATCGATCTTGGCTATATCAAAGGTGGCAGTAATTTCGGCGCGGTCTTTGCCGTGGCGGATGGTGCCCGTATCAGCGCGGTCGCCTAGTGCCATGCCCAAAGCATCCAATACCAGTGACTTACCAGCACCGGTTTCGCCGGTAATCGCAGTGGTGCCACTGGCGAATTCGATCTCGAGAGATTCGACCAATGTGTAATTATTGATATGGATGGATAGCAGCACGTTTATCAGACCTGTTTTTTTACCGGCTATTTTTAACGAAGTAACACCATTGATTGGTTTATACAGAACAGATTGCTGTTACGCAATCGCTTGAAACTGAATAGTTTGTCCCCATATTGAGGAAGAGCCAAAATTAAAGGCCAATATAACCAACGATGTGAGGAATTGGTGTGTCGAAAGAAACAGAAATGGATCAACCAGATAATAACGATGCTGTCGACTCAGGCGCGAATGAAGCCGAGCAGACTGGATCCGTAAGCAATGAAGAAATTGAGCAGGAGCTGCTGCAGGAAGAGCAGATATCTGAGACTGAGAAGTTGCAGCAGCAAGTCGCTGAAGCCAACGATCAGGTATTGAGAGTTCAGGCTGAGATGCAGAATGTCCGTCGCCGTGTAGAGCGAGACGTTGAAAACGCTCATAAATATGCGCTGGATAAATTCTCTGCTGATCTGCTGCCGGTGGTGGACAATCTAGAGCGCGCCCTGAGCGCTATATCAGCGGACGACGAGAGCCAGAAAGCGGTAGCCGAGGGTATCGAATTGACCCTAAAGAGCTTTGTTGATGTCTTGGCGCGTTTCAAGATTGAGCCAGTCGATCCAGCGGGCCAACCCTTTGATGCAAACCTGCATCAGGCGGTATCTATGGTGCCCAACCCTGATCTCGAACCCAACACGGTAATGGATGTTTTTCAGAAGGGTTACACCCTCAATGGGCGTCTGATTCGACCAGCCATGGTGATCGTGTCTAAAGCATCTTAATCATATTTGGCAGTGAACAAAAAAACTGTTCTGCCCTTGAATTTATGCAACTAGCACCCACCTTAGAAAACAAGAACACAAACAATTAATGACCAACCCTGGCAACAGGCTTTACAGCAAAGTAATGGAGATGTAACTGATGGGCAAAATTATCGGAATCGACCTTGGAACCACCAACTCTTGTGTTGCAGTCCTTGAAGGCGATAAACCCAAAGTAATAGAAAATGCAGAAGGTGCGCGCACCACACCATCGGTCGTAGCTTACACCGATGAAGGTGAAATCTTAGTTGGCCAGTCGGCTAAGCGCCAGGCAGTGACCAACCCTCACAACACTGTCTATGCGGTAAAGCGACTAATCGGTCGCCGCTTTGAAGATGATGTTGTGCAGAAAGACATCAAAATGGTGCCGTACAAAATTGTTAAAGCAGACAATGGCGACGCTTGGGTCGAGGTAAAAGGCGACAGCAAAGCAGCGCCGCAGATCTCCGCAGAGATTCTCAAGAAAATGAAGAAAACCGCTGAAGACTATCTCGGCGAGACAGTAACCGAAGCGGTGATTACAGTTCCTGCTTACTTTAACGATTCTCAGCGTCAGGCCACTAAAGATGCTGGTCGTATTGCGGGTCTCGACGTCAAGCGTATTATCAATGAGCCAACAGCTGCAGCACTGGCCTATGGCATCGATAAAACTGCTGGCGATCGCGTTGTTGCAGTTTACGATCTCGGTGGTGGTACTTTTGATATCTCGATTATTGAAATCGCCGATGTAGACGGCGAAAAGCAGTTTGAAGTTCTGGCAACCAACGGCGACACGTTCCTCGGTGGTGAAGACTTTGATATGCGGTTGATCGAATATTTATCTGCTGAATTTAAGCGTGAGAGTTCTATCGATATCCACGGTGATCCATTGGCCATGCAGCGTCTCAAAGAAGCCGCTGAAAAAGCCAAAATCGAACTCTCTTCAAGCCAGCAAACCGAAGTGAACCTGCCTTACATTACTGCTGATGCAACAGGTCCCAAGCACTTGGTTGTCAAGCTGACGCGCACCAAGCTCGAATCACTGGTTGAAGATCTGGTTGAGCGTTCAATCGCACCATTGAAGATCGCTCTCAAAGACGCTGGCAAATCCGTTGGCGAAATCGATGAGATCATTCTTGTTGGTGGTCAGACACGTATGCCCAAGGTTCAGGAGAGAGTAACTGAGTTCTTCGGCAAAGAGCCGCGCAAAGACGTTAACCCAGATGAAGCGGTTGCCGTGGGTGCTGCCCTTCAGGGTGCGGTACTGTCTGGTGATGTCACCGACGTGCTGTTGCTCGACGTAACCCCGCTGAGCCTAGGTATTGAAACCATGGGTGGTGTCGCCACACCAGTTATCGAAAAGAACACGACGATTCCTACCAAGAAATCACAGATCTTCTCAACAGCTGACGACAATCAAACTGCCGTGACCATTCACGTAGTTCAGGGTGAACGCAAACAAGCTACAGGTAATAAATCACTGGGTCGATTTGATCTGGCAGATATTCCACCTGCGCCACGCGGTATGCCACAGATTGAAGTGACCTTTGATATCGATGCTAACGGTATCTTGCACGTAGGCGCCAAAGACAAAGCTACAGGCAAAGAGCAGTCGATCATTATTAAAGCCTCTTCAGGTCTCTCCGATGAAGAGATCGACGCGATGGTCAAAGATGCTGAAGCCAATGCCGCTGAAGATCAGAAGTTCGCTGATCTGGTTCAGGCTCGCAACACAGCTGACGGCCTAGCTCACGCTGCCAAGAAAACCCTTGAAGATGCTGGCGACAAAGCCTCGGAAGAAGAGAAGACAGCAATTGAAGAGGCTATCAAAGGGGTTGAGGAAGCGGTTCAGGGCGAAGATAACGACGCCATTGAAGCTGCGACCAAAGTCCTCTCTGAAGCCTCTGCAGCTCTAGCTCAAAAGCTCTACGCCGAGCAGGCTGAAGCTGGTCAAGCTGAAGGCGGCGAACAGGCCGCTGGCGACGACGCAATGGATGCTGAGTTCGAAGAAGTGAAAGAAGAGAGTGCGGAAGAAACAGTAGAAGAGAAAGACGACAAGAAATAAGTCTTGGTTAGTTTTTTCTTCTTATATTAGGCGCGGGCAAAGTCCCGCGCCTAATCATATTGGTTACAGATTGGAATAAAGAATTAAGTTATGGCTAAACGCGATTACTACGAAGTATTGGGTGTGGATAAAGGTGCCTCTGCCGCTGAAATCAAGAAGGCATTTCGCCGCGTTGCGATGAAGTTTCACCCGGACCGCAACCCTGAAGGCGCGGATGCCGAAGATAAGTTTAAAGAAGCTCAAGAAGCCTATGAAATTCTTGGAGACGATGACAAAAAAGCGGCCTATGACCGTTTTGGTCACGCTGCAGTCGATGGTAACAGCGGCGGTCAGCGCGGTGGCGGCGGTGGTGGATTCGGCGATGTCTTCGGTGACGTTTTTGGTGATATTTTTGGTGGCGGCAGCGGAGGTCGCGGTGGCCCAGCGCGTGGTTCTGACCTGCGTTATGACCTGCAGCTAGATCTCGAAGACGCAGTGCGTGGCAAGACCGTCCAGATCGATGTGCCCACTCTGAGTCCTTGCGAACCCTGTGATGGTTCAGGTGCTCGCAGAGGTTCTTCACCGGTGACTTGCACCACCTGTAACGGCGCTGGTCAGGTGCGTATGTCTCAGGGTTTCTTCTCGGTGCAGCAAGCCTGTCCTCAGTGTCGCGGTCGTGGTCAGATGATTTCTGATCCCTGTGGTAGCTGCCATGGTCAGGGCGTAGTCGAAGAGAAAAAGACCCTCTCAGTAAAAATTCCTGCGGGAGTAGATACGGGTGATCGAATTCGCCTGGGCGGCAAAGGTGAAGCCGGTCCTCACGGGGGCCCTCCAGGGGATCTCTATGTGCAGATGGTAGTGCGTGATCATCCAATATTTGTTCGCGATGACGCCAACTTGCACTGTGAAGTGCCGATTAGTTTTGCTCAGGCTGCCCTGGGTGGTGAGCTCGAAGTACCGACACTGACGGGCAAGGTTAAGTTAAAAATTCCCGCAGAAACCCAGAGCAATAAACTATTCCGTTTGCGTGGCAAGGGCGTTGCCCCAGTTCGCGGTGGTGGCGTGGGAGACCTGCTGTGCAGGGTGGTCCTAGAGACGCCGGTGAATCTAAATGCCGAGCAGCGCGAGCTGTTGAAGAAGTTTGAAGAGAGTCTGGCTGGCAAAAGCAAGCACTCGCCACGCAGCAGTAACTGGTTTGATGGCGTGAAAAAATTCTTCGATAATTTGACCAGTTAAAATCGATCTGCGTAATATGCACAGCTTGTTAGTTAAAGAGCTCCATAGTTAAAGAGCTCGTTAGATCAAGAACTCTTTACATAAACCGCTTCATAGAGGCGACGGGTCGTTAATGCGGCGCGCTTAAAAACAGCAATAGGATAAGGCGATGAACAGAATAGCGATTACCGGAGCCGGCGGCCGTATGGGCAAGGCCTTGATCGACGCTATATTGTTAAATAACAGCGCAGAGCTGACCGTGGCGCTTGAGCGCCCAGAGAGCTCACTTATCGGCGTCGACTCCGGCGAGCTGGCTGGCGTAGGCAAAAATGGTGTCTTGGTGGCTAGCTCCCTTGCAGATGTCGCCGATCAATTTGATGTACTTATCGACTTTAGCGTGCCCAGTGCCACAGCAGCGAATGCTGCATTTTGTGCTGCGAACAATAAAAAGATGGTTATTGGTACCACAGGTTTGGATGCTGATCAGCTGGCTCAGGTTTCAACTACAGCTGCCACTAGCGCTATCTGTATGGCCTCCAACTTTTCCACTGGCGTCAATCTGTGCTTTAAGTTGGCTGAGTTGGCGGCACAAGTCCTTGGCGATGAAACCGATATCGAAATTCTCGAAGCCCATCACCGGCACAAGGTCGATGCGCCATCTGGTACAGCTTTGTCCCTGGGTGAATCAGTCGCTGCCGCTGTGGGTCGCGACCTGCAGAAAGTAGCTGTCTATGGCCGTGAGGGCCAGACCGGAGCGCGAGACCATGAGACTATTGGCTTTGCCACAGTGCGCGGCGGCGATATTGTCGGCGACCATACTGTCCTCTTTGCCGGCGAAGGTGAACGCGTAGAGATTACCCACAAAGCCTCAAGTCGTTTGGCGTTTGCCCGTGGCGCAGTTCGAGCGGCTCTGTGGATCTCGGAAAAGAACTCAGGTCTATACGATATGCAGGATGTACTGGGGCTTAAATAGCAGGCTGGCAGCAGAGCAAAATAGTTTTATCAGTGATAGACAAAATGCGCTCTTTTCACTAGAATACCCGCCTAACACCACAGCCAAGATGTGGTCTCGTTCCGAGAGGTTAGAGCACAGCAGAATATTATATTTAGCGAGATGAGACGCAGAGTTTCATCTCGCTTTTTTGCAAATATTCACAAGCTACTGATGCCGTAATCGGAGTTGCCTGACTTCAGGTCTACGTTACACGTAAATAATTAGGAGGTTGTGTGAATTCCCAGACTCACCGGGAAGCCGTACTTGCGCTAGCAGACGGAACAATTTTCAGAGGAACTGCCATCGGTTCGGATGGAATCTCTGTTGGTGAAGTAGTCTTCAATACTGCCCTCACCGGGTATCAGGAAATCCTTACTGATCCCTCATACGCTCAACAAATCGTTACCCTAACCTATCCCCATATCGGCAACGTCGGCGTCAACGACGAAGACGCTGAGTCGGATAGAATCTGGGCCTCTGGTTTGGTGATCCGTGATCTACCTTTGATGGTATCCAACTTTCGCAGCCAGCAAGCTCTAGACGACTACCTCAAGGATAATAATATCCTCGGCATAGCTGATATAGATACCCGCAAGCTGACGCGCATACTGCGTGAAAGCGGAGCTCAGAACGGCTGCATTATGGCCGGCACTGTAGACGACGAAACTGCTCTAGCAGCGGCTCGCGGTTTTGCTGGCCTTAAAGGTATGGATCTGGCCAAAGAAGTCACCACCGAAACCACCTACCAATGGTCTGAACACAGTTGGGAATTGGGTGAAGGTCACAAGCCTCAGGATCCAGCCAGCACAAAATACAAAGTGGTGGCCTACGACTACGGCGTGAAGCGCAATATTCTACGTATGCTGGTTGATCTGGACTGCGAATTGATTGTTGTGCCGGCCAAGACACCGGCCAGCGAAGTACTGGCAATGCAGCCCGACGGAATCTTCCTGTCTAACGGTCCTGGCGATCCAGAGCCCTGTGACTATGCCATTGACGCGATCCGCGAAATTCTTGAAACCGATATTCCGGTATTCGGAATCTGCTTGGGTCATCAGCTGTTGGCACTGGCCTCAGGTGCCAAAACCGTGAAGATGAAGTTTGGCCACCACGGCGCCAACCATCCGGTTGAAGATCTGGCCGGGAACGTCGTTATGATCACCAGTCAGAACCACGGTTTTGCAGTGGACGAAGAGAATCTACCTGCTAATCTGATCGCCACGCATCGTTCATTGTTTGACGGCAGCCTGCAGGGTATTCAGCGCACCGACAAGCCGGCATTCAGCTTCCAGGGGCACCCTGAAGCCAGCCCTGGCCCCCACGATGCAGCATCCCTATTTGAACACTTTATCAAGTTAATGGAAGATCGACGCTAGTCGCTTTCGGAGAAGACATGCCAAAAAGAACTGACATAAAAAGCATTCTCATCTTGGGTGCAGGACCAATCATTATTGGTCAGGCCTGTGAGTTTGACTACTCCGGTGCTCAGGCCTGTAAAGCCCTGCGCGAAGAGGGTTTCCGGGTAATTCTGGTGAACTCCAATCCTGCAACGATCATGACCGATCCGGCGATGGCCGATGCCACTTATATAGAGCCAGTTGAATGGCGCACGGTTGAGCACATTATTGCTCAGGAGAAGCCCGACGCACTGTTGCCCACCATGGGTGGCCAGACCGCCCTCAACTGCGCATTGGATTTAGCCAAGCACGGCGTGCTTGAGAAGTATGGCGTAGAAATGATTGGCGCCAATGCTGATGCCATCGACAAAGCCGAAGACCGTGAACGCTTTGACAAGGCCATGAAAGCTATTGGTCTGGATACACCGAATTCTGGTATCGCGCACAGTATGGAAGAGGCGATCCAGGTTTCAGATCGCTTTGGCTTCCCCTGTGTGATCCGCCCGTCATTTACCATGGGTGGCTCTGGCGGTGGTATTGCCTACAACCGCGAAGAATTTGAAGATATCTGCCGTCGCGGCTTAGATCTCTCGCCCACCAATGAGCTGCTTATCGATGAGTCGCTGATTGGCTGGAAAGAGTTTGAAATGGAAGTGGTTCGAGATCGCAAAGATAACTGCATTATTATTTGTACCATTGAAAACCTCGATCCCATGGGTATCCACACTGGCGACTCGATTACTGTTGCCCCAGCCCAGACCTTGACCGACAAAGAATATCAAATCATGCGCAACGCCTCGATTAAGGTATTGCGTGAGATCGGTGTTGAGACCGGCGGTTCCAACGTACAGTTTGCGGTGAACCCTAAAGATGGGCGCCTGATTGTTATTGAGATGAACCCGCGGGTATCGCGCTCTTCAGCCCTGGCTTCAAAAGCCACTGGTTTCCCCATCGCTCGAGTAGCGGCGAAACTGGCTGTAGGTTATACCCTCGACGAATTGCAAAACGAAATCACTGGCGGCGCAACCCCGGCCTCCTTTGAGCCGAGCATCGATTACGTTGTGACCAAAATTCCACGCTTCGCTTTTGAGAAATTTGAAAAAGCGGACCAGTCTCTGACCACTCAGATGAAATCTGTGGGTGAGGTGATGGCTATTGGCCGTACCTTCCAAGAGTCCCTGCAAAAAGCCCTTCGTGGCCTCGAAGTTGATGTGTCGGGTTTTGACCCGAAAATCACTGCGGAGACTGAAAACCCAGAAGCCGTTCTAAACAGTGAACTGGCTGTAGCCGGTCCCGACCGTATCTGGTACCTGGGCGATGCCTTTAGACACGGCATGAGCGTGGAAGACGTTTTTGCCCGAACCAGGGTTGATCCCTGGTTCTTGGTACAGATTGAAGATCTGATAAAAGACGAACTGGCCCTAGCCCAACACAGCCTCAGCGACCTTGATGAGAAAAGCCTCTATCGCTTAAAGCGCAAGGGTTTCTCCGACCGTCGTATTGGTGATGTTTTAGGCTGTGGCGAAACCGCCGTGCGCGAACTGCGTTACGAGCTGGGTCTGCACCCCGTTTATAAGCGCGTTGACACCTGCGCAGCAGAGTTTGCGACAGATACAGCCTATATGTACTCCACCTATGAAGAAGAGTGCGAGGCACGCCCAAGCAGCCGCGACAAGATCCTTGTTCTCGGTGGCGGCCCCAACCGTATTGGTCAGGGTATTGAGTTCGATTACTGCTGTGTTCACGCTGCCCTGGCAATGCGCGAAGACGGTTACGAAACTATTATGGTCAACTGTAACCCAGAGACTGTATCCACAGATTACGACACCTCCGATCGACTGTTCTTTGAACCTGTCACTCTGGAAGATGTGTTGGAAATCGTGCGCATTGAAAAGCCCAAAGGTGTAATCGTCCAGTTCGGTGGTCAAACACCCCTTAAACTGGCCCGTGCACTTGAAGCGGCCGGCGTCCCAATTATTGGTACCACGCCAGACGCTATTGATCGCGCCGAAGATCGCGAGCGCTTCCAGCAGATGATTCAAAAGCTTGGCCTACTACAGCCGCAGAATGCTACTGCACGCAGCGCTGACCAAGCCGTGGAGCTGGCTAAAGAAATTGGCTACCCACTGGTTGTGCGTCCTTCTTATGTGCTCGGCGGACGCGCCATGGAGATTGTCTACAAAGAAGACGAGCTGCGTCATTACATGAAGACCGCCGTACAGGTCTCTGAGGACTCGCCTGTGCTCCTCGACTTCTTCCTGCCCAACGCCATTGAGATGGACGTGGATGCAGTGAGTGACGGCGAACAGGTGGTTATCGGCGCTATCATGCAGCATATTGAGCAAGCGGGTATTCACTCCGGTGATTCTGCCTGTTCACTGCCGCCCTACAGCCTCGGTGAAGATATTCAGAATGAAATGCGTGAAGTGTGCAAGAAGATGGCACTGGAACTGGGCGTGCGCGGCTTAATGAATGTGCAGTTGGCGCTTCAAGATGGCCTGATTTACGTGATCGAGGTTAATCCTCGCGCTTCGCGAACCGTGCCCTTTGTCTCGAAATGTATCGGCACCTCCCTGGCAAAAATTGCCGCACGTTGCATGGTCGGTCAAACCCTCGAATCTCAGGGTTTTACCAAAGAAATTATCCCCCCTTATTTCAGCGTTAAAGAAGCGGTATTCCCGTTCAATAAATTCCCCGGCGTTGACCCGATTCTCGGACCAGAGATGAAGTCTACCGGTGAAGTTATGGGTGTAGGCGCAACCTTTGCTGAAGCCTATGGCAAAGCAGAACTCGGCGCGAGCGACGAAATTCCCACCAGCGGCACCGCCTTTGTCAGTGTTCGCGAGCGCGACAAGTACCAGGTTGCAGCGCTGGCTAAGCAGTTGGTTGATCTCGGCTTTAAGTTAGTCGCCACCGCCGGTACAGCCAAGGTTATTGAGCAAGCTGGTCTACCTGTGACCCTAGTCAATAAGGTTAAAGAGGGTCGCCCGCATATTGTCGATATGATTAAGAGCGACAAAATAAACCTGATTATCAACACTACTGAGGGCCGTCAGGCGATTTCCGATTCCTCGGCCATTCGCTACAGCGCCGAACAGCATCGTGTCTACTACACTACAACCATGGCCGGTGGCGACGCAGTTTGTCAGGCACTGAACTTTGATGGTGAAACCACTGTGCGTCGTATCCAGACCCTGCACGAGGAGTTAGCGTAATGCAAAAGGCCCCAATGACAGTTGAAGGCGAGATCGCTCTTCGCGAAGAGTTGCATCACCTAATCAAAGAAGTGCGACCAACTATTATCGAGGCCATTGCCACGGCTCGTGAGCACGGCGATCTCAAAGAGAATGCCGAGTATCACGCCGCCCGCGAACAGCAGAGTTTTACTGAAGGTCGGATTCAGGATATCGAAAGCAAGCTGTCGAATATTCAGGTGATCGACATCCACAAGATTCCCCATGGCGATCGCGTGATCTTTGGCTCCACTGTCACCATTATCAACCTCGATCTGGACAAGACTTTCACCTACAAAATTGTTGGTGATGACGAAGCCGATGTCAAAGCCCACAAGATCTCCTACCAGTCGCCCATCGCGCGCGCCTTAATGGGTAAAGAGATCAGTGAAGTTGTAGTGGTTAAAGCGCCGAGCGGCGACGTCGAGTATGAAATCGACAATGTTGAGTTTATCTAAATCTCGATTTGAACGCCGAGATTATGCAAGGCAGCGCATCAGCCTGCCTTGCTAGCCTCAAGTAAAAATACCCTCAGTGCTTTCTGCACATCTAATTGACTCTCTGGTTTATCTCATAGGGTTAGTTCGTCTCGTTTTACTCATAGAACCCGATAGCATGTGCCTCACTTAGAGCGCCTCAGTGACTCTTATTATTGTGGCTTTATCTATTAGCAACTAAATTTTCCTCAGTCGAAGCGTATAGTTGGTCTCTGCGAGCCTGCTGATAATTACCAGCACTATGACTGATCAGATTTTCGGCACAAGGCTCAGAGGCTCACCTAACACTATTGGGCCTCAAAAAGGCCAGTGGCTGATCGCACGTATACCTTAAGGAGCTTTGTGGGTGGTCTCCTGGGTAAATTCTACTTTTAAGGAAAATGGCTTACACCGGCCGAGTGGGTTCATATCTCAGGGAAATTGTTGCCACCAGTCATATTGGCCTTACCAAACATACCAAATTGGAAATAATATTTGGTTGACATAAAGTCAAAAATTGGATTATATGTCTGAGAGCCTGTGGGCTGAAAATAAAAAACAGAGTTTCTTAGGGGAAAATATATGAAAAATCGTTATAGCATGATCACGATGCTAACCTTGGCTGCAACCGCTTTGCCTTTTGTATCGGCGGTCCATGCCCAAGAGCAAGCTTTAGAAGAAGTGACAGTAACCGGAATTAGGGGATCCCTCGCAAATGCGCTAGAAGAAAAGCGTTCTTCAGACAATCTGGTAGAAATTATTCAGTCAGAGGATGTGGGCAAACTGCCTGATCAAAATCTGGCAGAAGTTCTTGAGAATGTCACTGGTATTCAGATTACTCGTACCGCGGGTGTTGGTACAGGTGTTCAAATCCGAGGTACCAACGCCAACCGCACCGAAATCAATGGTGTTTCTACCGTAGGTTCTGGTTCTGGACGAAGCGGTATCAATTTTGAAGATGTCTCTGCAGCTATTATCGCTGCTGTTGAAGTGACTAAGGCACCCGACGCGAAAACCATTGAAGGTTCAGTGGGCGGTACAATCAACTTACGAACTATTCGTCCTCTTGATTTGGAAGAGCGCGTTGCGACTATCCGAGTTCAGGCGGAAGACAGCAGTCTTTCAACTGATGGTGCTACCCCTCGGGTATCAGGTACCTACGGTAACAATTGGACTACAGACAGCGGCGATTTCGGCGTTGTGATCAGTGCAGGTTTTTCTGAGCAAGATGTTACTGCCTTCCGTCCTCGTACCGATCGCGATAACTTTGTTGCCGCAGGTACTGGAAATGATCCTACAAGCGGCGGTTTTCTGCCCATCCAGTTCTTTGTCCAAGACTATGACAACTACGAATATGAGACTAATAACTTTGCCGGCACTTTCGAATGGTCGCCAAATGACAGTGTGAAGTTTGACTTCAATGCAGTCATGAATGACCAGGAACGCCGACAGGAAAGCTCACGAATTCAGGCCTCAGGTATCTCTGGCAACAGTAAAATTTATACTCCCAGCGCATTTGAGACGGTCAATTTTGGATCTGTAGATAGCTCAAATGGAACAATAGATCTTGGTTCTGTGCAGGCTGCAGTTCAAGGTATTATTCCGATTGATGCTGATGGCAGTGATGGCAACCTACGTTTTTCAGGTGATACTAACTCTCGTTTAACTGAGAGCGAAATATTTAGCTTGGGCGCAGATTGGAATCGCGGGGTGCTTTCTGGTCGAGTAGAAGTATCTTCGTCGAAGTCTGATTCTAGTACTCCTAGCTTCAACACGACGCTGAACTTTATCAACCCGAACTCTCCACTTGATTATGCAGCGCTTCTCGCAAACCGTCAGGGCAACCTTGCCAACGGAACAAGCAACTACGATTCTAACGAGAACGGCACGCCTTTTGAGTATGATTTAACCGGCGGTTCGCTAACATTTGGTGTTGCTCAGGATGCAGCAAACGGTCCAACTTCAGCGATGTTGCTAGATCCAGCGAACGTCGTACTGCGTGATGTACAGCAGGGACAAAACGTAGCCGAAAACAGTGAGAAAGCATTCCGTGCTGATTTCACCTACGACTTGGACTGGAACGCAGTGACTTCAATTGACTTTGGCTTTCGTTACAATGAAACCAACAGCCTTAGAGATGAAATTAATTCAAGTGTTGGCCTAAGAAAAATTGATGATAGCCCCACTGGCGATTTGTTCGCGGATATCCTAGTTGTAGGTCCAAATAACTTTAATGCGGCTGATGGCAGAGAGTTATATGTTCGTGATTTTCTTACAGTGAATCCAGAGCTTGTAGCTTCTAACCCTGAGGCTGTACTGGCCGCTATTAATGCTGCCATTGTTGCTAACAATGCAATCACCGGTTCTACTCGTGGCCCTATCAGCTCACCTACTTCGTCTACCAGCGCATTCTTTGATATTGACGAAGAGACTAGCGCGTTTTATGGTCAGGCGAATTTTGAAAAAGGTATTTTCCGCGGTAACTTCGGTCTACGTTATTTAACCACTGACATTACTTCGACTGCTAACTCAGAGCTTAACGGTGTTGTTTCACCTACTACTTCTACCAGTAGCTATAGCTTTGTATTGCCGCGCTTCAACTTAGTTGCAAACGTAAGAGAAGACCTAGTTCTTCGTGCGGCTTGGGGTAAAGATATAAGACGTCCAGATTTTGACGATCTATCTTCTGCCTATACGTTTAGCACTAGCCCTAACCCTGCGGTTAACCTAGGTAATCCTGGTCTAGAACCTGAAGAAGTGACTTCATTCGATCTATCTGCTGAATGGTACTTCGCACCTTCTAGTGTCTTAAGCATTGGTTATTTCAACAAGAAACGCGAAGGCTTGTTTGTTAGAAATGACGAAAGCCCAGCTGAAGATGCAGTGACTGGATTCCGCGACATCACAGGTCCTGATTGTGAAGCTGGTGGTATCTTCAACCCCATTGCAGACATCAACGTATTTGGTCCTGTAGGTGTTGGCGTTTGTGTACCTTCTTCGCAGACTATCAATGGTGCTGGTGAAACCACGCAGAAAGGCATTGAGCTTGCAGTACAGTATGACCTTTCAGGTTTTGAAGATCAGCTAGGTTGGGCTTCTGGTTTCGGCGTTATAGCTAACTATACGTCTCAGGAATTCAGCGGTGGTGATTCATACCTCGGCGATACTAGCCGTGCAGCGACTGTGTTTGCTTCAAATGGCGCGACAAATGTTGATATGCGCGCTCCATTGGTTGATCTGTCTGAAACCTCTTACAACATAACTATGTTCTACGAGAAGCACGATATCTCTGCAAGAATGCGTTACACATGGCGTGAAGCGTATCGTTCAACTGACTTTGGCAGCACTAGTAGCTTCCCTTGGGGTTTCCCAGTTGTTCAGGAAGACAGAGGCCAGCTTAACGCCAGCATTAGTTACGATGTAAATGACAATCTAAACATCGGTATTGAAGCCGTTAACATTACTGAAGCTGAGGTTGAGCAGTCTTGTGTCAATCAGGGCGCTCTGTTGTGTTACCAGGGTTTGACCGATCGTAGAGTTACAGTTGGAGCTAGCTATCGCTTTTAGTAAGTGACAGTGAGACATTGATAGTTCAGGGCCTCAAAGTTTACTTTGGGGCCCTTTTTTTTATTTCAATTTTAGCACCCTAATCAGAAGAGAATAGTATGCGCGAATCCTGGAGATGGTTTGGACCGAATGATCCGGTGACCATCGATGATATAAGACAAACCGGCGCCACCGATATCGTCAGTGCACTTCACGGCATACCTACTGGTGAATCCTGGTCGATTGAAGCCATAGAAAAACACAAGGCACTGATTGAGCGATGTGAGACTGATCTCAGGCCTCTCACCTGGAGTGTAGTGGAAAGTATCCCCGTCCATGAAGACATCAAGTTAGCACGAGTAGGCCATGAGGAGTATGTGGATAATTGGATCTCATCTATGAAAAATCTCGCCCATTGTGGGATCAAAATCATCTGCTATAACTTTATGCCGGTGATTGACTGGACCCGCACCGATCTTAAATTCAGGCTATCAACCGGTGCTTATGCACTGCGTTTTGATCAGCAAAAATTCGCCGCCTTTGATTTGTTTATTCTCAAACGTGCTAATGCCGAGTTGGAGTACAGCGAGCAAGAAGTCGCCGAGGCAGAGCAGGTTTTTAAACAGATGACTGATGAAGAAAGACAGCAACTGGCCAATAATATTATTGCTGGCTTGCCAGGCAAGATGACTGCCGCCTATGGCATTGATGATTTTCGCGCAATGCTCGCCTGTTACAAAGATATCACCCCAGAGATTCTACGAGACAACTTATGTAGCTTTCTGTCCAAGGTGTTGCCCCATGCCGAAGCCTTGGGTGTGAAGTTGGCTATTCATCCCGATGACCCTCCTCGGGATATGCTGGGGCTGCCTCGGGTTGTCTGCACAGCAGATGATTTGAAGCGTCTATTTAGTGCCCTCCCAAGTCCGTCTAATGGTATGACACTCTGCGTCGGAACCTATGGCAGCCGTCCAGACAATAATCTTCCCGCAATGGCCAGACAGTTTGGCTCACGGATTCATTTTTCCCATTTGCGCGGTGTCTGCCTCGACCCCAATGAGCAGCGATCATTTTACGAAGCCAGTCACCTAGATAGCGATATAAATATGGTTCAGGTGATCAAGGAATTACTCCATGAAGAAAGCCGTCGGACAGAGAATGGCTTGAGCAATGGCGATATTTATATCCGCCCTGACCATGGCCATCAGATGATGGATGATATGGAAAAAACAGTGAACCCTGGTTATTCAGCTATTGGCCGCCTGAAGGGCTTGGCGGAGGTTCGGGGAGTCATCCGCGCGCTTTCTACCCAGAGCATGGAGACATCATGATGAACGATATTATTGATAGAGGCGCTGCGACACAGGCATCCTTCTCGCATAAATTTGCCAAAGGCCTAGCCCTATTTCTACCCGGTATTTTTTTACTGGGTTTTAATATTGGCACAGGCAGTGTGACGGCTATGGCCAAGGCAGGTGCAGATTACGGTATGTCTCTGCTGTGGACGATTGTTGCATCCTGCTTGTGCACGTTTTTTATGATCAATCAGTATGGTCGCTATACTTTGATAACCGGTGAAACGGCACTGGAAGCATTCCGCAAACACATTCATCCTACAGTAGGTATCTTTTTCATCGTTGCACTAACTGCAGGTGTTTGCGGCAGTGTGATGGGCGTTATGGGGATTGTTGCGGAGATTTGCCATGAGTGGTCGAAATCCTTTATTGAAGGTGGTATCTCGTCAATCTATTTCGCCAGCTTCTTTGTCACCTTGGTGTACTTTATTTTTTGGAATGGCAGAACCCAGTTTCTTGAGCGCAGTCTGGCGGTGATTGTGGCGATTATGGCCGCCTGCTTTTTGATTAATTTCTTTCTCATGATGCCGCCATCGCTTGAAATCATTAAGGGGTTAATCCCGAGTATTCCAAAAGTGCCAGGAGATTCCGGTTCCTCAGGTGCTTCTGGTAATGGCGCTTATGTAGTGATCGCGTCGATGGTGGGCACCACCGTATTTTCCGGTTTGTTTATTATTCGTACCACCCTCGTAAAAGAGGCCGGATGGACTCTGGAAGATTATAAAAAGCAGCGAAACGACGCCGCTTTTTCGGTGACACTAATGTTTATTATCAGTGCGGCAATTATGGCCGCCGCTGCGGGTGCCTTGCATGTTGAGGGTATAGGGTTGTCTAAGGCCTCGCAGATGGTTGGGTTACTGGAGCCCCTTGCCGGACCAATGGCGGCCTCGATATTTGCTTTTGGACTGATTGCCGCGGGAGTGTCGTCTCAAATTCCCAATGTGCTAATGCTGCCCTGGCTGTTATGCGACTATACAGGCGCCGAACGAAATATGACGTTGGGTCGGTATAGAACATTGGTGTTTGTGATTTCTCTGCTGGGTCTTGTTGTACCTATTTTTGACGCTAGGCCGGTAGTGGTAATGGTTGTCTCTCAAGCATTTAATGCTGTGATTCTGCCGGTCACAGTCGCCTGTATTTTCTATCTCAGCAACCGCAAAGATCTAATGCAAGGCTATAAAAATGGCTGGATTGCCAACAGTATTCTTGGGGCAATTTTTTTGTTTTCTCTCTTTACATCTTCGGTTGGGATCCGCGGCCTTTGGCAAATGGTATAGAGCAGGAAATAAAGCGCAAAAGAGATCAATTCGGCATAGGCATTCTTCTGAGCTATAACTTGAAACTAACGGTACAAGCTAGTAGTCGAAGCTAAGGATCGAACCCCTTTAGCCTTGGTGGAAATATTGTCTTACCAGTTTGGATGTGTTGTAATAAAGGGGCAGTGCTTTTAAACTGTAAATCTGTTTTGAAACCCCGTAAATACGAGTAAATTTATCCCCATGAGTAATTCCAATAAGCGTTTATATCGACAAATTGCAGACAAAATATTGGTGCTGATAGAGACGGGTGAGTATTCGGTTGGCAGTCGACTGCCATCCGAGCGAGAGTTGGCAGAGCGCTTCTCTGTTAGTCGGCCAACTATTCGTGAGGCAGTCATTGCTCTTGAGGCAAAAGGGCGGGTCTCTGTTAAGACCGGCTCTGGAGTCTATGTTGTGGAGCCTAGTGTTGAATTTACCGGTTTAGCAAAGTCCGTTAGCCCCTTTGAGTTGATTGAATCTCGGGTATTCATTGAAGGTGAAGCCGCTGCTCTTGCAGCTGTTTTAATCACCGAATCCCAGCTGGCGGAGTTAGAGAAAGCGCTTGAAGCCATGGCTCTTGAAAATGTTGAGGGAGACCCTGCGTCAGTAGTTGCGGACCGAAAGTTTCATTCGATTATTTCTGAAGCGACCAATAATGGCGTCTTATCAATGTTAATTTCCCAGCTATGGGATGTGCAGGAAGAGCTCGATAATATTCGTATAGCCCACCAAGCTGTCTGCATGAAAGACGATGCCAGACGTCTGGCTGAACACAGAGCCATATTCGATGCCATGGTAGAGAATGATCCCAATAAGGCGCGGGTTGCCATGCGCAATCATTTCTCCCGGATGCTCACCGCGTTACATGAAACCATTGAGCAAGAGGCTGTGTCAGAAGTGCAGCGCAAAGTCTCACAAATGCGTGAGCGCTTTCCCGTAGGGCGTATGGATCTATAGTTAGATGATGTAGACCTGTTATCTCTCGAGACCAGTGCAAATCTTGTCTGGTTTTTAACATAGGCTGAGGGCCTCTCCTCCCCCAGCTTCCCACTCCCTTTATCCGGTTTACCCGTCGTTGACCTTCAATTAAGCCAGCGATGCCTTTGCGTTCCCACTGCGATCCTCTCGAACTTCAGTATTGGCCAATATTCACGATTGGTATTACACTATTGTTTGACAATTGCGTCACAGAAAGGTACATTTTGGTCTCTATCTTAAGCATTAGAGCTGACTCTATAAGTCGGCTTGCCTTGACTTCAACTTCGTTGCCAGGCCAGCGGTTTTGATAATTTTAACTGATGCGAATAATGACAATAATATGCAGCTAATCACTAATGTTCGACCAATCAAGCTATCTCTCCTCTTTATCCTGGTGGCACTTATAAGTGCCTGTACGCCAACTAACCCAGGTGGAATAGTGGTTAAAGATCAGGCGGAGTTCGCCCGGGCCGTGGCAGATGCCAAGCCGGGAGATGTAATTAAGCTTGCCGATGGTACTTGGAATGATTTTGAAATACTGTTTACCGGAACGGGTGAAGCCGATAAGCCGATACGTTTAACCGCTGAGACCAAGGGAAAAGTGTTTATTACCGGGCAATCTAATCTGCGTCTGGCGGGAGAGTATCTCGAAGTCTCAGGGCTGATTTTTAAAGATGGCTATACACCGACACTCCAGGTAATAAGTTTTCGCCGCGACAAAAAGTCCCTAGCCAATAACTCGCGAGTGACAGAAGTCGTAATTGACAATTTTAGCAATCCAGAGCGCTTCGAAGCTGACTACTGGGTTGCCATGTACGGAAAAAATAATCGCTTTGATCACAACCACCTTGAAGGCAAACGCAACAAAGGTGTGACCATGGCGGTTCGATTGGATTCCGAGCAGAGCCAAGAAAACTACCACCGTATAGATCACAACTATTTTGGCCCTCGACCTGTGCTGGGCTCCAATGGCGGTGAGACATTGCGTATTGGTACCAGTCATTATTCCCTCTCGGATTCCTACACCTTGGTGGAAAATAACTACTTTGACCGCTGTGATGGTGAGGTGGAAATTATTTCCGTCAAGTCTGGCAGCAATAAGGTCCGTGGCAATCTCTTTTTCGAATCCAAAGGCACGCTAACCCTGCGCCACGGTGACAATAATCTGGTGGAAGGGAATGTATTTTTGGGTGGTCGGGTTGATCACACCGGCGGCATTCGTGTGATTAATAAGGGTCAGATTATTCGCAACAATTATCTCGAGGGCCTCACAGGTTATCGATTCGGCGGGGCTTTAGTCATTATGAATGGCGTGCCCAATTCACCTATCAATCGGTACCATCAGGTTGATGGCGCGGTGATTGAAAACAACAGCCTGATTGACAGTGACCATATTCAGTTGGCTGCTGGCAGCGACGCTGAGCGTTCGGCGGCACCAGTTAACAGTCACTTCAGCAATAACCTAATCTTTAATAATGATGGTCGCGACACGTTCACTCTATATGACGATGTCAGTGGCATCCGCTTTGCCGATAATCTGTTGAACAATGTTGAGAGCCCAAAAATTAGTCAGGGATTTAGCAATCAATCGGTTGATCTGGCTAGAGCGGCCAACGGGCTGCTTTATCCCAAGTCTGCGGACTTGTCTGATATAGGTGCCAAGCGTGATCTTGTGGTTTTGGATAAAGCGCAAACTGGTGTCTCTTGGTATCCGAAGTCAGATGCATTATTGCGTTTTGATATCGGACAGACCATTCAAGTTACATCTCAGCCTGGAGCCTTGCTCAGCGCAATTGAGTCGGCGCAGTCTGGGGATATTATTAAACTTGCCCCAGGTAACTATCTGGTAAGTAAAGTCATTGAGATCGATAAGCCTTTGACCCTGCTGGGGGACAACCGTCCGAAAATCGAATTTGAGCGCTCTGCGCTGTTTCAAATTGCAGACGGTGGCAGTTTAAAACTCAGTGGCTTGGTGGTGTCCGGCAAGCGTTCACCAGACAATGTGGGTAACTCTGTTATTCGCACCAGTCCCTATTCAATGTTGGTCAACTACCAGATTGAAGTGGAGAATTCCGAGTTTATAGATCTTGATATCAATCGCCATTTTAATTTCCTGAATGTGGCAAAGAGCACTATGGCGGACAGCGTTGTTATTGCCGATTCCCGCTTCAGCAACGTCAGTGGCGCTATCCTGGGGTTGGATAAAGAGGCTGATGACTACGGCATCTTTAATGTGGATTACGTTCAAATTAGCGATTCCAGTTTTGAAAATGTGCAGGGCGCACTGGCCAATATTTATAGAGGTGGCACTGATGAGAGCACCTTTGGGCCACATTTTTCTCTGACAAATTCTGAGCTGAAAAATGTCGGCGGTGGCAGTAAAAACAGGTCTAAATCATCGATCTATTTGCACGGAGTGCAGGTGACTAGCATTGAAAGTAATCGTTTTGCAAATAGCCCAGCGATCAAGATAGAGCATACGGTCGGCGAGCCAGTTACTCGATTTGTTAAAAATTCGCTAACAGAAACGCCACTGCCAACGGTTAGTGAACTGCACAGTAAGTTGGTAAATACGGCGTTAATAAAGGATAACCTTGTCGAATAGGGCTGCTCGATAATTGGTTCGCCAGCGTTGAGCATTGGCCTAGTTTAGTAACTTTAGTAACAGCACCCAACTCAGAATTTGGAGAAACACACCATGCAAACAGCACCTTTTCTATTTGGTGAAGAATTATTAGTCGAGCCCGTTGCCCCGGGTGTCACACGAAAAGTCATGGGTTTTAACAACCAGATCATGATGGTCAAGGTCAATTTTGAAGCGGGCAGTGAGGGTTATGTGCACAGTCACTTCCACTCTCAGGTTGCCTATGTTGAGAGTGGTGAATTTGATGTCACCGTGGGCACTGAAACAAAAACGCTGGTGGCAGGGGACTGTTTTTTTATGGAACCCAATATCAGTCATGGTGCTATTTGCAAGAAGGCGGGAACACTTATCGATGTCTTTAGCCCAATGAGAGAAGACTTTTTAGAAGGAAATAGTAAATGAAAATAAGTAACCTTCGGTGGTGGGTGATTGCATTGATCGCTCTTGCCACAGTGATTAACTATATTGACCGTCAGGCTCTGGTTGTACTCTGGCCAAGTATTGCAGGGGATCTCTACCCGGATAAAACGTCCGATGAGCACAAAGAGATCTATGCATTTCTCTCTGTGATTTTTATTTTTTCCTACGCATTTGGCCAGGCCATCTTCGGTAAAATATTTGATTGGATTGGCACCCGTCTGGGTTTTGCCCTGTCTATTAGCGTTTGGTCGATTGCCACCATGTTGCACGCGTTTGCCAAAGGAGTCGTCACTTTTAGTATTTTTCGTGCTCTTTTGGGTTTGGCCGAGGCCGGTAACTGGCCTGGTGCAACCAAGGGCAACGCTGAATGGTTTCCAACTAAAGAGCGTGCGCTGGCTCAGGGTATTTTTAACTCTGGCGCTGCGGTCGGCGGTCTAATATCAATTCCTTTGATTGGTACTATGGCGGTCTATTTTAGCTGGCAAATGATCTTTATTTTGATTGGTGTCTTAGGCCTCTTGTGGCTTATCCCCTGGATGATTCTTGTCAAGACACCGCCGAAAAACCATCCCTGGATTACTGATGACGAGCGCGAATATATTCTCAGTGGGCAGCAAAACCAAGCCGTCACCACGGATGATCAAAGTGATGAAGGCTACAACCCATCCACCGGTGAGTTGCTTTCCCGCAAGCAGAGCTGGGGCGTTATTATCGCCTCCGCCTGTATTGATCCCATTTGGTGGTTGTTTATTTTCTGGATTCCCATTTACCTTTTCGAAGTCTATGGGATGGATGTTAAACAAATTGCACTCTATGGCTGGGTTCCCTATATGGGAGCGATGCTCGGGGCCTTCTTTGGTGGTTTGCTGGCGCAAAATAGGTTCAAGGCGGGATGGAGCACTGATCATACTCGCAAGTTGGTGATTACCTTGGGTTGCTTGACGATGCTTCCAGCACTACTGGCGATGTCAAATCCTGGCACTCCAATTGTGGCCGTTTTATTAATGGCAGTAATCCTATTCGGCTTTCAAACCGCCATTGGTAATGTTCAGACTCTACCCAGTGATCTCTATGGTGGAAAAACAGTGGGAACGCTGGCGGGTTTCTCTGGCATGGCCGCTAAGCTTGGCGCCGTTGGTTTGACCTCATTGGTACCCATGCTCACTGCAGGCGGCAACTATACGCCTGCATTTATGATTGGCGCTGGTCTGGCTATATCTGCACTAGCCAGTATCTGGATTCTGTGTCCAAAAATCGAACCGCTGAGCCCGAAGGTCTGAGCAGTACAAAACATTTAACGAACTTACAAAATAAATTTATAGGGAGAAGTATATGACAATGCCTGTCATCGGTTTTATCGGCCTAGGTCTTATGGGCGGCAATATGGTTGAGAACTTACAAAAGAGGGATTTCAAGCCAATCGTGATGGATCTCAATAAAGAGATCGTGGCCTCAGTCGTTGCCCGTGGTGGATCCGAAGCGACCTCGGCTGCAGAGTTGGCGGCGGCCAGCGACATTATTATGCTCTGCCTTACCACCTCCAATGTAGTCGAAAAGGTGATGTATGGAGAAGACGGCATACTGGCAGGTATTAAAGAAGGTGCGGTAGTGATTGATTTTGGAACCTCGATTCCAGCATCTACGCGAAAAATTGGAGCAGATTTGGCGGCAAAGGGTGCCGGTATGGTTGACGCCGCCCTGGGTCGCACACCAGCTCACGCCCTTGATGGACTGCTCAATATTATGGCCGCCGGTGACCAAGAGACTTTCGACAAGGTTAAGCCTATTCTTGAGATGCAAGGCGAGAATATCTTCTATATGGGCGCGCTCGGCGCTGGTCACACCACTAAATTGATTAACAACTTTATGGGTATGACCACAGTTTGCGCTATGTCCCAGGCTTTTGCTGTGGCTGAAAGTGCAGGCGTCGATCGTCAGCAACTGTTCGATATTATGTCGACGGGCCCATCCACTTCTCCGTTTATGCAGTTCTGTAAGAATTACGCGGTGGACGGTGTCAGTGATTTGGGCTTCTCCATTGCTAACGCCAACAAGGATTTGGCCTATTTCCTTGAAATGGTTAACGGTCTGGGAACTCGATCGCAAATTGCTGAAGGCACTTCGGCGAACCTCCAGGCTGCCTTTGATGCCGGCATGGGTAATGGCAATGTTCCTGAAGTCTTCGACTACTTCCGTACCCTCGAGAAGTAATTTTTGGATGCGGTGGACCTTCGCCTAAGTCGTTTTAAATTGGTATGGATAGAGTGAAAAGAAAATGAAACATCATGGAAAAATTGCAGTGGTGACTGGCGGCGTTCGGGATATTGGCAGAGCCATCTCCTTAAAATTGGCGGCAGAGGGTGCAAAGGTTGTGGTCAATTATCACGGCAGTCACGATCTGGCCCAGCAGACGTTGGATGAGATTGAGTCAGCTGGTGGTCAGGCTATTTTATTTAAAGGCGATATGACCTCGCCCGCTGATGTAGAAGGTTTGATTGCTGCAACCAAGCAAGCCTTTGGCTCCAAGATCGATATTTTGGTCAACGTAGCAGGTGGCTTGGTTGCCCGCAAAACCATTGATGAAATGGATCTCGAGTTTTTTAACTATGTTATGCAGCTAAATATCAGCTCTACCTTCTTAGTCACCAAAGCTGTTGTCCCTTACATGTCAAAAGGGGCCTCTATTATCAACTTTTCCTCTCAGGCAGGACGTGATGGCGGTGGCCCCGGCGCCTCCGCTTATGCCACTTCGAAAGGCGCGGTAATGTCCTTTACCCGCGCTATGGCAAAGGAGTTGGGCCCTCAGGGTATCCGCGTAAATTCCCTTTGCTGTGGCATGATCAGCACTACATTCCACGATACATTCAGTAAGCCCGAGGGACGCCTCGCCACAGCGGGCAACACGCCGCTGCGTCGAGAGGGTGCTCCCAATGAAGTTGCAGACACAGTGAGCTTCTTGGCCTCTAGTGATGCTGGCTTTGTCTCTGGGACCAATATGGATGTAAATGGCGGCTTGGTATTCTCCTAAGCGTATTAGTTAAGACTTGGTGGTGGGTTGGACTCTATGAAAAATAAGGTCGCCGTTATTGGCGAATGTATGCTCGAAGTTAGTAGCATGGGTGCGAGCAGAGAGCAGGCTGCGCTTCCTGCGGGACTCTCATTTGGTGGTGATACGCTCAATACCGCTATCTACCTTGCGCGTTTGGGTGCAGATGTGGATTATGTCTCCGCTCTGGGTGACGACGATATGAGTTCCTGGATGTTGAGCCAGTGGCGCGCTGAAGGTGTCGGCTGCAATCTGGTGACTCGACAGAAAGATTCGGTCCCAGGCCTTTATATGATTCAGATTGATGACCAGGGAGAGCGTTCATTTCTCTACTGGCGCGCCAATTCCCCGGCTACGAAAATGTTTGATAACGCTCTTGAGGCAGAAGAGATGTTCGACCGGTTGTCGGCCTACCAACATATCTATCTGTCGGGAATTAGTCTCGCCATTTACACTGAAGCTGCCCGTCATCGGCTATTCGATTTCCTCAAGCGTTACCGAGCCAATGGTGGCGATGTTATATTTGATGGCAACTATCGTCCGCGTCTCTGGGCGAGTCCCGAGGTGGCTCGGGATGCCTACGAAAAAATGTACTGCCTTGCGGATCTGGTCTTGCCCACAGACGAAGATGAAGCGCAGCTGTTTGGTCTCGAAACTCCTGAGCAGGTAGTGGCGCGTTTAAAGTCCTTTGGCGTATCCGATGTGGTACTCAAAATGGGTGAGAAAGGTTGCCTTATTGGTGCCGACTCGGGAGTGGATGCGGTGCCCGCCGAAGTGGTTAAAGTTGTGGATACCACAGCTGCCGGTGATTCATTTAATGCTGGGTTTATGGCATCGAGATTTCAGGGGCAAGACCTGATAGCGGCTTGCGGGGTGGCAAATCGATTGGCATCAGTGGTGATTCAGTATCGCGGCGCTATTATCCCTATTGAAGCTATGCCTGTTTAAACAAAAGCTCGGTTAAACAAAAGCCTGGTTAAAGCAGAGCTCTACCCTAATTTCTAATCTGGGCGACATGGGCTGCGGCCCAAATTTTTGACCCCTAGAAAAACTATTGTCTGGAGTACTAATGAAATTAATCACAAAAAAAGTCATGCTGCTAGCGTTACTAGCAATGATTATTCCTATTGAACTGCAGGCAAATGACCACCCTAAGCTGATTCTGACCAAAGCGGGTGTCGAGACCATTAGACAAAACCTTGGACAGGTGCCTCTGTTTGATAGTTCTGTTGAGACAGCCAAACAGCTGGTCGATATTGAAATGGCTATGGGTATAGATACACCTATACCAATCGATTATTCCGGCGGCTACACTCACGAAAGACATAAGAAAAATTTTGTTATCGCGCAAAAAGCTGGCGCCTTGTACCAGATCTTGCAGGATGATAAATATGCCGAGTATGTCCGAGATATGTTGTTTCAATATGAAGCTATGTACAAAGACTTGCCGGTGCATCCAAAGCCGCGATCTTATGCCCGAGGGAAACTATTCTGGCAGTGCCTGAATGACAGTAACTGGTTGCTTTATATGGCTCAGGCCTATGATTCCATCTACAATTTTTTGTCTGAGGAAGAACGACAAAAGCTCAACCAAAACCTCTTTCGCCCCTTCGCTGACTTTATCTCCATCGGCAACCCACAGTTTTATAATCGCATACACAATCACAGTACTTGGGGTAATGCTGCAGTGGGTATGATCGGCCTTGTTATGGACGATCAAGAACTTATCGACAGGGCACTCTACGGCATTGAAGATGATGGTCTTGAACTGGGCCTCAAGGATAACGACGGCGGTTTTATTAAGCTTGAAGGGCAGAAGACTGGGTTTTTAGCCAATCTAGAGAATCCATTCTCACCTGACGGCTATTACACCGAAGGGCCCTATTACCAGCGTTACGCCATGTATCCGTTTCTGATTTTTGCGCTGGCAATGGAAAACGTAAAGCCGGAAGCAAAAGTCTTTGACTATAAAAACGGCGTGCTGCTGAAGGCGGTCAATGCACTGTTGAATCTCTCCGATGCAGAGGGAAACTTTTTTCCCCTCAATGATGCCCAAAAAGGCATGTCGTACTTTTCTGCCAGTCTGGTGACCGCCGTTGATATTGCCTATCACTACGGCGACCAGAATTCACAGCTTCTCAGTATCGCTGAAAAACAGGACCAGGTGTTGTTGGATCAGGCTGGCCTCTCTGTGGCTATGGGCATCCGCGATGAAAAGACGCAGCCTTTTGCCAAGCAATCGATCAATCTCTCCGATGGTATGGATGGCGATCAGGGCGGCGTGGCTGTATTGCGCTATGGCGATGAAGACTTAGCAGTGGTATTCAAATATGCAGCCCAGGGCTTGAGTCATGGTCACTATGACAAGCTGTCATTTTCACTGTACGACCGGGGCGATGAGGTTATTCAGGATTACGGTCTAGTACGTTTTGTCAATATAGGGCAGAAGGGCGGCGGTAACTATCTGAAAGAAAACAAGACTTGGGCAAAGCAGACCATTGCTCACAACACTATTACCCAAAATCAGACATCTCAGTTCAAGGGGGACTATGGCATTGGGAGCCAGCATCATTCCGAGTTACATTTTTTTGATGCTTCAAGAGATGATGTTCAGGTAGCAAGCGCCAGAGAGAGCAATGCCTATCCAGGAACGGAATTACATCGCACCATGGCAATCATTAAGGCGGAAAATTTTGCCAAGCCCTTAGTCTTAGATATCGTCAAAGTGGCATCAAAATCCACCAATCAGTACGACTTGCCGTTCTATTTTATGGGGCAGGTTTTAAAGACAAACTTTGACTATAAGTCTCCGTCTAGCTTGGTTCAAATGGGAGATTCCGACGGTTACCAGCACCTCTATTTGGAAGGCAAAGGCAAGCCATCTGCAGGCAGTACCCAATTCAATTGGTTGGTTGAGGGTAAGTTTTATACTCTGACAGCAGTCACAGACGCTGCGGATGAGCTGTTGTTTGCAAGGGTGGGAGCAGAGGACCCAGAGTTTAATTTGCGCCGAGACGCCGCTTTAATTTTCCGAAGAAAAGCTGTCGGCGACACTCTTTTTGTGTCACTTATCGAACCCCATGGACACTATAGCCCAGTCTCGGAATTGTCGGTAAATCCAAACAGTAATATTTCTGCGCTGAAAGTTGTATTTGATAGCGAGGCCTATACCGCGGTCGCTATTGAGACCTTGGATAATAGGTCCAGTGTATTTATTGTTTCAAATAAGGATGCAGCAGCCTCGCAAAAGCATCAGCTCAAGATTGATGACAAAGAATACAGCTGGCAGGGGCCATATCACCTGAGGTAATCATTTATCAGCTGCTCGCTGTAGGGCAAAATATTGGCCCCTAAAAGCGGTGGCTAATAATGTGGTGTGTGGCTGAGCTTAATGAGCCCTTAGTTTTGGTAATGAGCAAGCTAACCTCCCACAACATTGGTCTTACCAAACATTATCGATCTTTTCCCCTATTGATTGGTAAATTGGTCTCTCCTGCTTCAATTACTGTTCGATTAAGTAATTTTTTGTGAACCGCAAGTCAGGCTTTAGCTTTCGAAATGGATCGCATCTGAGTGAATTTTAATCGCAGGCTGCGCTCTATTTTTTTTGCTATAGCTGGTTTATAACCTGCTTATAAAGCCTGGTAGCGCTGTGCTTGCGCTTTCCTGATAGTTTTTCCCATGGCAATTTAGCCTATGTGATCGGCAGAGTATTTTGCCGCGCTAGATTTTTGAAATAGCCTCTGGCAACACAATTTCTGTTTGGTAATTAAAACTGGTATGACATAATTGATTGACAAGAAGCTCATAATTTGTAAATATTTTTATAGATATCAAAATTACGAGGGGAAGAACGATGAACAATAGGATGAAGAGGTTTTTTATGGGTCGCCAGCGTGCGCTTGAATTGACAGCGCTTTTAGGAACAGCGGCGATAGCGGCTTCTTTGCCGAGTTTTTCCTATGCCCAGGAAGCCCAAGCGACTATAGATGAAGTTTTGGTTACCGGATCCCGTGAGACTATTCGCAACTCAATTGCGACTAAGCGTATGTCAGACACAGTGGTGGATGCACTTTCCGCTGCTGAAATCGGTGAGCTACCGGCTCTCTCTATTGGTGAGGCCCTTGAAAACCTTACCGGTGCCTCCTCTCACCGAGAGCAGGGTGGCGCTACAGAAATTTCAATTCGCGGATTGGGGCCTTTTCTTGGCTCGAGCGTGATGAATGGTCGTGAAGCCACCAACGGCAGTGGCGACCGCTCAGTTAACTTCAGTCAGTTCCCATCTGAGTTGTTTGACAAAATAGCGATTTATAAGACCCAAGAGGCCAGCTTTATCGAGGGCGGTGTGTCCGGTCAAATCGCTCTAAACACTCTTCGTCCACTTGATTACGGTAAGCGTCGCGGTCAAATTTCGGTTATAGCGGGTTACAACCCAAACAATGCCAATATCGATCCTAACGCGGGGGATATTAAATACAGAACTACATTCAGCTTTATGGATCAGTTTGAAACAGAATCCCTGGGAAGCTTCGGTGTGTCTTTGGGCTTGCAAAAGAATGATGCCACTAACCCTGAAGCTGAATACCGCTCTACAAGTAATTTTGGTACCTGCTTAAATGACCCAACTCTGGCTGAGGGAATGTCCCGAACCAGTTCTGGCAACTGTAATTCCTCTAGCTCTGAGATCCAGAGTGAGGCGTTCACCGGTACTCCCTATGTATTCACGTCAAGTTCACGGAGCTTCCGTCATAACACCACCGACGACTCCCGTGACTCAGTATTTGCTGCGCTGCAGTGGCAGCCCAATGACAAGATTGATATAAATCTTGATATTCAGCAGGCAGACCGTACCTTCACCGAAGAGCGCCATGACTTAGTATTTTCAGAGATGCGTCGTGTCTCAGCTGGCAATGCCGACGACTATTACAACACCCTTGGTGCAGATAACTTCCAAACTAATGGGCCGGCTATTACTCAGTTCAGAAATTTTGGTCGAGTAGAAACTAACTCCGAGTTTATCGAGCGCATCGAAGAATATGATGGCGCCGGTTTTACCTTTGATTATGCCTACAGCGACCGTTTAAGCCTATCCTTTGACGCGTCTAGGTCAAAAACTGAGCGCCAAGAAAATCTTTGGGGCGTTCGTCTGCAGTCTGAACCAACCAATATTGGCAATGTTGCCCGAGTTAACGCAGATGGCAGCAGCTCAACTGACCGACCTTTTGCTATCCATGACTTGAGCTATGCCGATGCCGACGTAGCTCTTATCACCATCGAGAACTTTGATGTCACGAATCACGATGCCTTTGCTGATAGTGCGCGCACAAGAATTGATTTAAACCAAATGCGTGAGCATGAAATTGAATCCTATCGTGGTGACTTTGAGTTCCTGACGACAGATTGGGACGCGATTACCAGCATTGAGGGTGGCGTGCGCTACTCACAGATGGAGTTCACATCCTTCCCCCGTACAAGAGTTGAATCAAACCATAGTGATGATGCTCTGGATGCTGCTAACGTAGCCTGTCGAGTTGATTTCCCAGAAACTGATTTTCTCTCTGAGGCATCCAATGACAATAACCTGATCACTAACGTTGATTCCAGTGGCAATGTCATCGCAGAGGGAACTGGCAGCAGTTTCGCCGCCTTTGACACCCTCTGTCTGGTCGATGAGCTCTATGCTGCAACCACTCCAGGTGAAGCAGCGCCGGGAATTCCAGATCCTACCTTGGAAAATATTTCCAACTTAAATGTCACTGAGGATACTCTGGCGGCCTATTTGCAGTTTAACTATGAATCTTCTTGGGGCGACGTGCCTGTGCGCGGTAACTTTGGTTTGCGCGTAGTGCAAACTGAGGTTGAATCAATCGGCTACCGCAATGAATTTACCCTGGTTGACGAAGATCTATTAGACCCAAGCAACGCAGTCTACTTAGAAGCAGTTTCAGGCACTCTGACGACTCAAACCGGTGGTAATAGCTACACTGAATTCTTGCCTAGCTTCAATCTAGTGGCCGACCTTAACGACCAAACGCTGGTGCGTTTCGGTGCTTATCGAGGCATGTCCCGTCCAGATCCGGATGCTTTGGGTTTTGGCAGAAGTCTGAATATTAACGCGGATGGCGATGAAACCTCTCTGGCTGATTTCACTGGTCGAGCAACAGCTCTAGGTAACCCCAGATTGCAGCCGATGATGTCGACGAATTTTGATATCGCAATCGAGAAATATATCAACGACGACACCATGCTTGCCTTTGGTGTCTACACCAAGAGCTTCCAAGGTGGCTTTGGCGTTACTCAGCAGTCAGAGGACTTTGTGATCGACGGTGAGATTTTTCCTGCCGTAGTGTCCACCAGTCAAACCAGTGACGAAAAGTCGACCATTAGCGGTTTTGAAATCACCGCCACACATAACTTTGACTATCTGCCGGGATACTTGAGTGGACTGGGCTTCAAACTGAGCTACAACCAAGCCAGCTCAGACTTTGAGTTTGAAGATGTACGCATGGGAAATCTGGAAGTCATTGATGGATCCGGTAACCTGGTTGAACAGAGTGGCATTATCCCTCCAACTGAACTGTTTGGCTTCTCAGAGCGGGTAAGTGCAGCGCAGCTTTATTACCAGATTGGTGATTTAGACCTGTCCCTGATCAACAAAAAGCGCAGCGAATACTTCCAGCAGTTCATCAGCTCTCCGGGCACCATCAGACTGATCGACGACACCAATGTTTGGGAATTTAAGGCGCGCTATAAGTTGATGAAGAATGTGACGCTTAAGTTTGAAGGTATCAATATCTTTGATGAGCCCAAGACTCAATACAACCCTACCAGCGATCATCTGGCCGAGGTCAATAGCTATGGTCCTCGCTACTATTTTGGAGTCACGGCTAAGTTTTAATTGAAGGTACTGGATCTCCCTGAGTCTTTGAGTCAGGGACGGTCCAGAAACTAACATCAGAATTGCAGCAGTTAACAAATGGGTTACTGATGGCAATAATAATTAAGGGGTAGGCAAGGAGTGAATGGTTTCCATAGATTTAAGCTGGCGTTAATCTAGTGAATGCTATTTTCCCACTATTGCGCCGAGTCTCTATTTTGGGGCTATTTGCGCTATCAATATTTGCTGAGGTCAGTGCCGCAGTTGATGCTGAGGTGCAGGCTATTCTCAATCCAGGCTTTGAATCTGGGTGGGCAGGTTGGGTTAAAGGTGACCCAACCGGCACTGGGACTGCGATCTCAGATAATGCCAATAGCGGCTCCAAGTCAGTAAAGTTATTGGCAAAGGCCTCCTATGTCGCACAGGTTGTGCAGGTTATGCCGGGCACATCCTATCGGCTAAGCGCATCTGTTCGCGGTTCAGGAAATCTTGGGGTCAAGGTTGGCAGTGAAATTTTCTTCGAACAGCAGGATTCTAAAAGTAGTGATTGGCGCCAGCTCAATGTTAATTTTAACTCTGCAGATCACAGGGCAATAACCATATTTGGCGGCTTTGCTGGTCGTCAAGTCCGCTTTGATGATTTCGCTCTATTTGCAATCTCTGGCGATGGTCAGGTTGACGATAGCAGTATCAAGTTTCTCAGTTCCAGCTCCGGGGGTTACGGTCTATCTCCGGATTTGACGCCAGGGCAAAATTTCGATTTAGCTGACTGGTATCTCAATACTCCAGATGATGTCGACGGCGACAGTAAATCTGATCGCTTTTCAGAAATTGACTTGGTTAAGGGTTTTAGTGATCCGCGCTATTTCTACACTGGCCCAGACGGTGGTTTGGTTATGCGCGCGACAATTAGCGGAGCCAAAACCTCTAAAAATACCCGGTTTACGCGAACCGAGTTGCGAGAGATGCTGCGGCGCGGCAATAGCTCAATTAAAACCCAGCGTCATGATGCCAGTCCGAATAAAAACAACTGGGTACTCTCTTCTGCGCCACCGCACTCCCAGCTTGCAGCTGCTGCCGTGGACGGCAAGTTAACCGCTACGCTAGCTGTTAACCATGTCACCACTAGCGGAACTTCATCTCAGGTAGGCCGTGTGGTTATTGGGCAAATCCACGCCCACAAAGACGAGCCGATCCGGCTCTACTATCGCAAGTTGCCAGGGCACTCACGGGGCTCTATTTACGCTGCCCATGAACTGTCGAAAGGCGATGAAATCTATGTCGACTTAATAGGCAGCCGATCGAGTAAGGCGCTGGATCCTAACGACGGTATAGCGCTAGATGAAAAATTCTCCTATGTCATTGATGCTCGTGGCCATCAGTTAACGGTGAGTATTTTTCAACAAGAAAAATTGCGCGCTAAACATAGCTTTGACTTGACTGATAGTGGTTATGACGCGGCCAAGGAGTATATGTACTTTAAAGCTGGTGTGTATAACCAGAACAACAGTGGTGATCCTCAAGACTATGTTCAGGCAACGTTCTATCAGCTTAATAATGAGCACAGAGACGATCGCTAATGCTGAGGCACCAATATTTAAATTTACTCAATTATTTAAGGGTTTCTGCTGATTTGGAAACCTGCTCTAAATTAAATCGAGGCGCTTGTTTTGGCGCCCCTTATAAAAAATGATCCTTTGGGGGTAATAACTATGAATATAAAACTTATGACATCTGTTGTGGCTGCGGTGGCCTTGGCTGGTTGTGGAGGCTCTAGTGACAAAAGCCTCACAACGGTTAACTCGGCTGCTAGTGTGGCTATCTCTGGCACGCCAGAGTCCGGTCAACGACTTAATATGATGCTGACAGATGCGAATGGTTACCTGCCTGGAAATCTGACTATCCAGTGGACTGCTGATGGAGCTGCAATTGCCGGTGCGACTGGCGATGACCTCGACCTTAGTGACGCACAGCTCGGTGCAGCTATCGCCGTGTCGGTTAGCTTTACCGATAATGATGGTTTTGCCGAGGACGTCACATCTGCTGTGACCGGAGCAGTGGTTCCCCAACCTGCCGTCAATGAAGCTGCAAGCGTGGCTATTTCGGGTGCCGCCCAGGTCGGTCAAACCTTGACTGCGACAGTGACCGATGGAAACGGTGCTGCAGGTGCAGTGAGTTATCAGTGGCTGGCCAACGATGTAGCCATCGCTGGTGCAACCTCTGCGTCCTATGTGTTAACCGAAAGCGAGTTCACCGCAACGATCTCTGTGACTGCAACCTACACCGATGATGAAGGCTTTGCTGAAACGCCTACTGCACCGTCAACCGGTGCTGTGGTTTCGGCCGAAGTAAATTCTGTCGGTGTGCTGGCGATTGAGGGTGATGTCACCGTTGGCTCTTCAGTCACTGCCGCTATTACAGATGGCAATGGCACAAATACAGTGGCTTATCAGTGGAAGGCCGATGACGTCGATATTGCTGGTGCCTCTGACGCAACCTTCACTATTACTAGCGCTCAAATCGCGACTGTACTGTCGGTAACCGCGGACTACACCGATGTAGGTGGTTATGTTGAGGCTCTTAGTGCTGCACATAATGATGTTGTGTACAGTTTTATCGCAACGGGTGAGGCGACTCTTGCGTCTGCTCTGGCCAGTGCAGCTGATGGCGACTGGATTGGTATTGCCGATGCGCAAAATGGCGATGACTATGAAAATATGGCCGAGATGACTATCGGTAGTAACAATATGATGATCACTAGAACTGCAGGCAGTGCCGCTGTGATCACCGGTGAAACCTGTATCCAGTTTGCCAGCTCTACTTCTGGTGTTGTTATGGATGGCCTAGTGTTTGATAACCTTACCTTTGATTACGGTACCAGCTGCCTCAGCCCTGACGCTTCCGTAGTACTGCACGGCGATTCAAATATCATGCGTAACAACCAGTTCCTCGGTGATCAGAACCCCCGCAGTTCTGATTTTGGTTCCGATGATGAATACCATTATGTGACGGTCAATGGCACCAATAACCTTGTTGAGCGCAACCTGTTTGCCAACAAGGCAACAGCCAATAACTTCGAAGGCTCGGCAATCAGTATGTATGTCAATGGCGATGCTGGTGCTGCTGAGGGAAATACTGTTCAGTACAATCTGTTTAAGGACTTTGGCGATAAAGACGGTTCAAGAGATTCAAATACCTTTGCTGTTCAGGTAGGTCGATCTACAGGCAGTGATGCTAAGGGTACTGGCTCTCACCTGGTTCAGTACAACCGTTTTGATAACGTTAACACCAACCGTCGCTTGATTATGGTTCAGGGTGGTGGCAATACTATTCATGGCAACACGATCCTCAATTCCCTGGGTAATATTGCCCTTGAAAATGGCTTTGGCAACACAGTGTCGGAAAATATTGTTATCTCAAGTGCTCTGAATAGTGAGGACGGCGGTATTTCATTCGCGCCTCTGGGTCATACCATTGTCGATAACTTTATTGGTAATACCACGGCGACGTCATCGGATCGCGCCGCTCTGCATATTGACTCTGACCCGCTGAATGACTCTTCAAGTGCGGATATTATTGCTGACACCTCTCTTGATCTGACCACGGTTATTGCGCGCAATAGCTTTATTAACAATGATCGCGCCATACAGTTTGAATTTGGCAGCAACGATAACTGCGCACTGTTTAGCTATCTGTTAGATTTTGACGATAACCTGATTGCTAACCAGGCCGATGCCAATAATCTGTTTGGTACAGCTGGCGATAGTGCCGGTGATGGTGACCCTGCGATCCATGAGTCTGGCTACTTGGGCAAGGGTTGCGCGATGGCCACGGCAACGGATTTCGATAACAATCATATTTACTCGGCCAGCCTTTCTGATTCTAATACCTTTGACTTCAACGGCATAGGTGCTGGTGTGGACGGTAATATTGGTGCCGATGGTACTGAAGATGGCGCCACTCTAACGGCTCCAGATGCCAACTTGCTAGTTGAAGGCGCAGGCCCAGATGCTGGTATAGGTGTGGATATTGATATCCTCAGCTTTGTGCAAGAGGCCAATGTAGGCCCCAACACAACCTGGGTTGGTGGTGTGGTTGAAGAGGCCCCAGCGGTAGTGGCTGAGGATCCAGTTTTGGTCAATGCGGGCTTCGCGAAGTTGGCCAAATCCTCGGGTTCTGACTGTGCCTGCGCTGGCTGGATTAATAATGGCATTGGTGATGATGGCGAGAGTAGCACTGGTAATGATTCTGATGTGGTTAAGTTTGACGATCTTGAGCCTGACGCTATCTACCAGGAGTTTGCGGTGACTGCCAATGGCGAGTATCAAATCGATATCCTAGCTGCGTTTGAGAGCTCTGAAGGTGGTTCCTACCCCAGTGAATTAGAGGTAAGAGTGTTAACCGGTACTGGCTATGATGCTGGCTACACGCCGACATACTATACCGCTACTGTCGATATGCCGCGGAACGATCTAGGCTATAGCTCGATCGCACAGGTAGAAGCCATTGAAAATAATTTGTTAACGCAAGTCATCAGTAACCCAGGTAACACCAGTTATAACGCCTATACCTACAGTTTTAATGTTGGAGACAATACTAGTGTTGCGCTCTTTATTAGAGGTATTGGTGGGCCAGCTACCGGCGGTGCCGGAAATGAGCGCGGATATAACAGTGGCGATGAGGAAATACGTGTTGATTCGGTAGCCATCACAGGGAAGTAAGCAGGACAACAGAAAGTACTATTGTTTGCCGCTTTGATAGAGCCTGGCAGTTGTCTGTCAGGCTCTATTAGACGCCGTTTTCAAAGACTATGAATCAGCAGTTATTACTCTCAATATCTGGAAGAGTACTTTGCCAATGACACTTCTATAAGAGACATCTATATGCGCTTTTTTACTGCCACCTGCCTTATTGTTTCAGTGGCCTTAGCGGGCTGTGGCGGCGGCTCTACTACATCTGATACGGCCGCTACTGTTGTTGCTGAACCAGCAGCGCCAGCAGCCAATAATGCAGGTTCTGTTACCTCGATGGGCAATAATCAGGTTGGCCAGACGTTGACTGCGGTGGTAACCGATCTCGATGGTGCCAACGGCACTATCAGTTACCAGTGGTTTGCCGATGGGATTGCAGTTGCTGGAGCCTCTGCCGAGACCTATGATCTAACCGGTGCTGATGTAAATATTGATATAAGGGTGCGGGCCAGCTACACAGATGATAATGGCTTTATTGAATCACCGCTGTCGGATTCAAATGGGCCTGTGTTCGCGGCCAGTGGATTGGATCCCAATGTGCCTCCTGGACAAAATTTTGATCTGCTTGGCTGGTACTTGAGCACGCCTGAGGAAAATTCATCAGGTCTCTCTACCCGTATTACTGAGGTAGACCTCGCTGGCGGCTACGAGCATCCAGACTATTTTTGGACCTCTGATGACGGCGGTATGGTATTCCGCGTGACAAATGAGGGCGCTAGAACCTCCACCAATACCAGCTATCCTCGAACCGAGCTACGTGAGATGTTGAGGCGGGGAGATACTAGCATCCGCACGCGTAGTTCTGATGGCACTCCAACGCTCAATAATTGGGTTTTTTCAAGCGCGCCAGCTTCAGCCCAGGCGGCAGCCGGTGCGGTTGACGGTCAGTTGAAGGCAACCTTGGCAGTCAACGCTGTGACGACCTCTGGCAGTAGTGGTCGCGTCGGACGTGTTATTGTCGGTCAGATACACGCCAAAGATGATGAACCGATCAGGTTGTACTACCGAAAGTTGCCCCAGAATCAGCGAGGTTCAATATATGCTGCCCATGAAATCAATGGTGGCGACGATATTTACTACGAAATAATAGGGTCCAGATCTAATTCTCTATCTGATCCCGCTGATGGTATTACCCTGAATGAACTCTGGTCCTATGAAATCCTTGCCCAGGGCAACCAGTTGGAGGTAACCATTCGCAGTGGTGATCTTTATGGAGAGGTTATAGGCACTGCCAATATAGATATGAGCGCGAGCGGATATGATATTGCTAAGGAGTTTATGTATTTTAAAGCCGGAGCCTATAATCAAAACAATACCAGCGATGGCGGTCTTGCGGATGATTTTTCTCAGGTGACGTTTTATCAACTAGAGGCCAGGCATAACTAGCCGCGCGGACGGGATAAGAGATACTGGGATATCTCAGGTTGTGGTCAAGGAGGCAAAGTACAGGTCGATTTACTGCTAGCTGCTAGCGCCTAACAAAAATACCATCAATGCTTTCTGCGCATGCAAGCGATTCTCCGCTTCATCCCAAACCACCGAAATAGTCTCATCTTCCATCAACTCGCCAGAAACTTCTTCGTCCCTGTGAGCGGGCAGGCAATGCATAAACAGTGCCTTATCTGCGGCATGGGCCATGAGTGCATGGTTCACCTGAAAGCCGGCAAAGTGCTGTAGGCGCTCTTCTTGCTCTGCTTCCTGCCCCATGGAGGCGAACACATCTGTAGTGACTAAGTCTGCACCTGTTGCGGCTGTAACTGGATCGTTTGAGACGCTTATTCGATCACCCGCTTCTGCAACCAGGGTTGCATTGGGCTCGTAGCCAACCGGCGTGGCGATCTGCAATTTAAAGTCAAACTGAATGGCAGCGTTGATCCATGAGCTGCACATGTTATTGCCGTCACCAATCCAAGAGACGGTTTTGCCTTGAATAGGGCCGCGATGTTCGACAAAGGTTTGCACGTCGGCCAATAGCTGACAGGGGTGGTATTCATTGGTCAGAGCATTGATCACTGGCACTTTAGAATTGGCCGCGAAACGTTCGACGATCTCCTGACCATGGGTGCGGATCATCACAATATCCACCATACGTGAAATAACCCGTGCAGAGTCTTCAATAGGTTCGCCACGGCCGAGTTGGGTGTCATTGGACGACAGGAAGATTGCATGGCCACCTAGCTGCGCCATACCGGCCTCGAAGGAGACACGAGTTCTAGTGGATGACTTTTCAAAAATCATACCCAGTACTTTGCCCTTAAAAATAGGTTCTTGGCGGCCTTCACGTTTGGCTGCTTTCATTTCTATTGCTAGGTCAATTACCTGGCCTAATTCGGCCGGGCTAAGGTCGCGCAATGAGAGAAAATGTCTTATCGCCATAGGGTTTAGTCCTGTTTAAAGTCTTTGATCAGCGGTGCAAGAATAGCCACCACTTGGTCGGCTTCATCGTCGGTCATAATAAACGGCGGCAATAATCTGATCACCGAATCAGCGGTGACATTAATAATTAAGCCTTGTGTCATTGCTGCGGGAAATAATGTTTTACAGGGCTTGTTGAGCTCTATACCAATCATGCAACCTTTGCCGCGAATCTCAACCACATGCTCTACACCTGCCAATGCTGTTTTGAAGCCCGCCATAATTCGCTCGCCCACTACTGCGGCTCTTTCACTGAGATGTTCATTTTCTAGCGTATTAATTGTAGCCAGTGCCGCGGCACAGGCCAGCGGGTTACCGCCAAAGGTTGAGCCATGGTTGCCGGGCTGCATTAGCTGAGCAGCTTCGCCATGGGCCAAGCAAGCGCCAATGGGCACGCCATTGCCTAGACCTTTAGAGGTAGTGACCACGTCGGGGATAATACCGCTGTGCTGGTAGTAAAAATATTTGCCGGTACGGCCATTACCTGTCTGCACTTCATCGAGCATTAAGAGCCAGCCGCGCTGGTCACAAAACTCACGTAGCTGTTGCAGGTATTCTGAGCTGGCCATGCGAATGCCGCCTTCACCCTGAATCGGCTCGACGAAGAGGGCGCAGATGCTGGGATTGTTATCGGCAACAGTGGTCAGTGATTCCATGTCGTTAAACATCGCGCGGGCAAAACCTCGCACTAAGGGCTCAAAGCCTGCCTGAACACGACGGCCACCAGAGGCACTCAATGTCGCTAGGGTGCGGCCATGAAAGGCATTGTCCATAACCAGCACTGTGGGCAGTTTGATGCCTTTTTTGTGGCCGTGGAGACGGGCCATTTTTATCGCAGCTTCATTGGCTTCAGCGCCGGAATTACCAAAGAAAACTTTATCCATTCCCGATGCAGCACATAGTTTATCGGCCAATATTTCCTGATTGGGAATGGTGAAAAAATTGGAACAATGGGTGAGTGTTGTGGCCTGTTCTGCCACAGCTTTTGCCACTGCAGGGTGGGAGTGGCCGAGACCACAGACGGCGATACCTGAGAGGGCGTCCAAATATTCATTGCCCTCTGCATCCCACAGCCGAGCGCCAGCGCCTTTAACAAGGGTCGCTGCTCTAGTGCCATAGGTGTTCATCAGTGTCTGGTTGGTCATCGTCTCTCTCGCATCCTTTGCATAATCAAAAATAATAAAAAAAGGCAGCTATGCTGCCCCTTATTGATACTGTATTTGTTTGAGTTGCTGTTGGTACGACACTTATAGACATACCAGATCTAAATAGTAGCGCGGTTTATTTAAGCTGGCAACGCTGGATTGCAGTCTTTACGTGGCATAACTAGCGGTGCTTTAGCCATGCCATCAGTCCAGTGATTGAAAGAATGCACACCAACAGGCCAATAAGGTCGACAAAGAGCACGCCAAACTGACCAAAGAAGCGACCACTGTGCAGATCGAGAATCACTGTCTCCAGAGAAATGCTGGGCCCTGATAACTGCTCCGCTAGGTCTTTTTGCAGTCGCTTGGGTAGTGGCACTGCCATCTGTTGATTATTCTTCAGACTCTCATGATCCACCTTAGCTGCTCTAAGTTCCAAGGTGCTTGCATTAAATGCCATGGTTTCTGAATCGGTAACCAAATACAGTTTATTGTCGATCGTCGTTAGGGTTTTAATATTAGTTGGCAGACCATCTATAGGACCAAACTGTTCGACAAATTGCCCCTCGCTGGTAAGCAGATTTAAGCCATCGGCACAGAGTGCGAAAAAGCCATCGCTAGTTTGAGCAACGCTACTAAGCGGCGCACTGCAGGGGGCAACGTTATCGCCATCAATCATCAGTGCTTTATTGCCATCCTGATAAAACCATTTTTCTCCCACCTCAAACCCTTCGGCGGCCGGCAGTTCAAAGCCGTACCATGACAGCAGCCAGTTACTGGTCAGATTAATTTGATTTAGCTTTAGGCCCGGTGAATGATTTAAAGCAAAACCACTGATGGCGAGAAAAATTAATACCACAAAGGTCGACAGGCCAATGCGGCGATGCCAGTGGATATTGGTTTTAATCCCATCGAGGGATTTACGATTCGGGTTGGGTTTATTGCGCATAAGTTCTGGAGTTTATTTGGGCGAGTTAGTGGCAGAGCTTTTAATTAGAGAGCTTTTAGTTGAAGAGCTTTCAGTAACCACAGCATGATAGTACAAAGC
>ERZ887849.507-NODE-507-length-41480-cov-7.351986_pt1 | contig 41480 bp, 42 predicted proteins | sample MGYA00521267_ERZ887849 | MGnify/ENA primary metagenome ERZ887849 (study PRJEB32303, sample SAMEA104408601) | aquatic metagenome | biome: Brackish water; feature: Pelagic; material: water | place: Baltic Sea | collected 2014-06-06T16:11:00 | depth 2,863 m ... | reverse complement strand
AACGCCAACAGCGCACTCCAATAGCAACCTAAAACGCTACAGATATGCTAAAATCGCTAAACCATAACGTCAACACATACAGCGTCTGCTACAATTCTGCTACGCACATAAAAAGGGCTGCGAAATACGCAACCCTTTGTTTTATATTGTAAATTCGAATGTTCGAACTTAGCGCTTGGAGAACTGGAAGCTCTTACGCGCTTTGGCCTTGCCGTATTTCTTCCGCTCCACAACGCGGCTGTCGCGGGTGAGGAAGCCGGCCGCCTTCAGTGCGCCACGCAAGGACGGATCATAAAGCTGGAGTGCTTTGGACACGCCGTGCTTGACCGCACCCGCCTGACCCGAGAGACCGCCACCTTTGACAGTCGCCATGACGTCGAACTGGTCTTCTGTGCCGGACACTGTGAAGGGCTGACGCAGGATCATTTGCAGCACGGGGCGCGCGAAATAGTCCTTCATCTCTTTGCCGTTCACGACAACCTTGCCGGAGCCGGGCTTGATCCAGACGCGGGCGACCGCATCCTTGCGCTTGCCGGTGGCATAGGCACGGCCAAGCGCGTCGCGCACGGGCTCACGCTCAATTGCGGGTGCCTCTGCCGCGGCGATGCCTGCGACTGCTTCGAGACCTTCGAGGGAATTGATTTCTTCAGCCATCAGTAGTTCACCCGCGTATTCTTGGAGTTCATGGATTTCACGTCCAGCACTTCGGGGCTTTGCGCCTCATGCGGATGCTCGGCGCTGGCGTAGACGCGCAGGTTGGTCATGATCGTGCGGCTCAGGCGGTTGCCGGGCAGCATGCGCTTCACGGCCTGCATGACGACGCGCTCGGGGTGCTTGCCCTCAAGGATTTCGCCAGTTGTGCGCGACTTGATCCCACCCGGGTGGCCGGTGTGCCAGTAGTTGGGCTTGTCGCGCTTCTTGCCGGTAAGCTGCACCTTGTCCGCATTGATCACGATGACATTGTCACCCATATCCATGTGGGGCGTGAAGCTTGCCTTGTGCTTGCCACGCAGGCGCGTGGCGATGATCGACGCAAGACGACCCAGAACGATGCCTTCGGCGTCGATCAGGATCCATTTCTTGTCGATATCTGCCGGTGTCGCAGAGAATGTTTTCATTTTCAGGATGACCCTATCTTGTATGATGCAGGCGCACCCCTTGGGGCCACCGTCATGTGATTGGGCGGGTTATAAAGGGCGTGACGGTCGCGTCAATGCGTGAATGGTTGGAAAATACAATGTATTTCAATGGTTTAAAAAATAGGTATTATTTTACCCCAATCAAAAATCCACATTGAGCGGCGGATTGGACAGAAGCGCCCCGATCTGCTGGAGTGCAGCCTCGAACACGTCGTCATCGGCAATGGCCGACACGGTGAGGCGCACGGCGTGGGGCGCGTGCCCGTCGGGCAACGCGAATTCATCGGCAGGCTTGATGCGGATCCCTTCGGCCTCGCACGCCCGCGCAAAGGTGGAGCCGCGCCAGCCCTGCGGCAGTTTGAGCCATACGAACGGGATATCTGATCGCGAGGTCACGTCCCAATCGCTGAGGATGGCCACCACCAGCGCCACGCGTTTGGCGATAAATTCTTCCACCTCAGCGCGGATCGCCTCGGCCTTACCCGAGACGATCATGTGGGTGCAGAGGTCCAGAACCGGCTGCGGCAGGCCGTAGAACGAGCTTTGCGCCACCTGCCGCGCCGCCGCTGCCTGCTCGCGCGGACAGGCAATATAGCCAAAGCGCAGGGCCGCCGAGACCGTCTTGGTGAGTGAGCTGATATACCAGCCCCGCTCAGGGCAAAGCGATCGGAAGGTGGGCGTTTCGGGGCGGTTGATGCAGTGGCAATCATCCTCGATGATCTGGATCTGGTAGCGGCGGGCGATCTCGGCAATTTCTTCTTTGCGCGCGACGCCCATTCGGGCGGTTGTAGGGCTGTGGGAGTGTGCGGAGGTCAGAAGAACCTGCCCGCCATGGCGTTGCAGCGCCTCCTCCAGGGCCTTGGGGATGATCCCCTCGCCGTCAATCTCTACCCCAATCACTTGCGCACGCAAAAGCCGGGCGGCGTGGCGCACACCGGGATAGCAAAGTGTCTCGGTCAGGATCACGGGGCTTGGCCCATGCAGGATCGTTTGCAGCGCCACCATGACCGCGTTCTGCGCGCCAAGGCCCAGCACGATATCGTCCGCCTCCAGATCGCCCACACGGTCCGGGCCGATCCAGTCGAGCACCGCACGACGGGCGGGCAAATCACTCAGATGGGTGGGATAGTCGATATAGGGCGTCGTCTCGACGCGTGACATCTGGCCCAGAATGGCGCGAATCATGGCGCTTTGCCCCGCCTCGGGCACGCGGGCGGCGCGAAAATCGAGCTGCCCCTCGCGTGGCGCGTTCACAAGCGGCTCATCGGGCGCCGCACGAGTGACCAGCCCGCCTGTGACATAAGTCCCGCGACCAACGGTGGTCTCGACGAGCCCCTCTTCGGTGGCAAGCTTATAGGCTCGTGCGACCGTGCCCGGCGTGATGCCAAGCTGATACGCCATCTCGCGCACAGGTGGCAGACGGCTCCCGGAGGCCAGCTTGCCCGAGCGGATGGCCGTGCGCATGGATTGTATCAATACAATATACTTTGGCTCCGCCGATGCGCCGAAATCTGGCCGAATTATTGTATCAGTCACAATGTTTTCCTCGCGTATTTTTGCCTCTCGGGGTACCTATTACTCACACAATTTACACATTGTATCAATACAATTAAGGAGAGATTATCATGGCGACCCTCACGAGCCCCTATCTCGCGGCCCGCGCAGAGCTTGGCGCGCTTGGCCCCCTGCCCGTTGCGGCTCAGGTTGCACTTCGGGTCGCGTATGAAATCTCGCTCTGGTCGCACCATGCGCGCAGCCGCCGGGCGCTGCGCGCACTGGATGCCCGCCTTCTCGACGATATCGGAATGACCCGTGCGCAGGCGGAACGGCAAGCCTGCAAATGGGCCTGGTGGCCGTAACCATTCCCCGGTGCAGCCCCTCTTCCTCCTGAGGCCAGAGTCGCTCTGGCCTCTTTTTTTGTGGAACGGCAATATCTTACAGTCGGACCTTGATGCGGCAAGTGCTTGACCTTGGGTAAAACTCCGGCAAACGTGGCGCCTGAAACAAGTGCGCGGAGCTATATGGCCTCTGCGGCGAAAGGGAGGGCATCATGGGCCTATACGAGCAATTGCAACAGCGCGAATCGCAAGGGACGCCCTTGCGCGTGGGCCTGATCGGTGCGGGCAAATTCGGGACCATGTTTTTGGCTCAAGTGCTCCGGATTCCCGGCATTCACGTGGTGGGCGTCGCAGATCTGCGCGTTGATGTGGCCAAATCCAACATGATCTATGCCGGATGGGCCGCGGACCGGATCGAGGCCGCCTCACTGGATGCAGCACTCAGCAGCGGTGAGACCCATGTCGGCCCAGACGCGATTGCTCTTATTGCGCATCACGGCGTCGAGATACTGATCGAATGCACAGGCAACCCAGTGATCGCGGTGGATCATGCACTCGCCGCCTTTGCCGCTGGGAAGCACGTGATCTCCGCCACGGTGGAGGCGGACGCGGTTTGCGGCGCGGCATTGGTCAAGCGGGCGGAGGCGGCAGGCGTGATCTACAGTCAGGCCTACGGCGATCAGCCCGCCATGACGGTAGAACTTGTGGACTGGGCGCGCACCTGCGGGTTTGAGGTGGCTGCCGCCGGGCGCGGGCACAAGTGGAAGCCCGAATACCGTTTTTCCACCCCAGATACGATCTGGGATTACTGGGGCGTCACGGCGGAAAAGGCCGAGCGCGGGCGGCTTAACCCCAAGATGTTCAACAGCTTTCTCGACGGAACCAAACCCGCGATTGAAAGTGCTGCCATCTCCAATGCCACGGGGCTCAACGCGCCGACGCACGGGCTCACCTACCCGTCCGGCGCGATTGACGACATCGCGACCCTCATGCGCCCCCGCGACGCGGGTGGCGTGCTGGAGGAGGCCGGGATGGTCGAGGTGATCTCAAGCTTTGCCGAGGATGGCACGCTCATCCCCAATGACATTCGCCAAGGAGTCTGGGTGGTGGTGAAGGCCACGTCTGACTATGTGAAAAACTGCTTTGAGGAATACATGGTCTCGACCGACGAGAGCGGGCTTTACTACTGCAATTTCAAGCGCTTCCACCTGATCTGGCTGGAGCTGGGCCTGTCCGTGGGCTCGGTCGGTATTCGGGGCGAGGCGACGGGGACGAGCCGGGAGTTCCGCTCAGACGTGGTGGCGGTGTCGAAAAAGGCCATGAAGGCGGGCCAGATGCTGGACGGTGAAGGCGGCTACTGCGTGGCCGGGCAGTTGCGCCCCAGCCGGATCTCGGTGCCGATGCGCGCGCTGCCTCTGGGGCTCACGGGCGATATCAAGCTGATCCGCGATGTGGCCGTGGATACCGTGCTTACCTATGACGACGTGGAAATCGACGAGCGGCTGAACGCGGTGATCCTGCGCCGCGAGTGCGAGGCGATGGTCTGAACCGTCACGCCCGCAGGGGCGGGATTGAGTAGGTCAGGCTGGCGCGCGCCACAGGCGCGTCATGACAGTCCGACCGCAAGAGCACGTCCCCCACAGCCAGCGTGCGGCCCAGTTTCAGCAGGCGGCACGTGGCCAGCACATCCACCCCGGCGGCAGGTTTGCGCATGAAATCAATCGAGCAATTGGTCGTCACAGCCAGCGCCTGAGGCCCGATCCGCGCCAGCACCATGAGATAAACGGCCACATCCGCCAGCCCGAAAAGGGCCGGACCCGAAACCGTGCCACCGGGGCGCAGATGGCGATCGCCGACCTTGAGGCGCAAGATCAGCGCGTCCTCGCTCACCGCGTCGATGGCGAAATCATCCTTCACCTGCGGAAACTCCGCAGCGACGAAGGCGGTCAATTCAGGTAGGGTCATTTTCAGGCTCATGCTTTCCTCCGGGTGCAGCTTCTGCGAAGATGCGCGCAAGCATCAGGGAGACGCAAGATGGCAGTTTTGAAACGCACGGATATGGGCGCGATTGCCCACCTCGAAATGACCTCGCCCGAGCGGCTCAACGCGCTGAGCGATGAGATGCTTGCCGCGCTCACCGCGGAGTGCACGGCCCTGATGGAGCAGCGCCATATCCGCGTGGTGATCCTGTCGGGTGTGGGCAAGGCGTTTTGCGCGGGCCATGACCTGAAGGAAATGACGGCGGGACGGCAGGCGGAGGATGGCGGCAAGGCCTATTTTGCCGATCTCTTCTCGCGCTGTGGCGCGCTGATGATGGCCCTGCGCGCCCTGCCCCAGCCTGTGATCGCGCAGGTGCATGGCATCGCCACCGCTGCGGGCTGTCAGCTTGTTGCGTCGTGTGACATGGCTGTTGCTGCACATGACACGCGCTTTGGCGTGAACGGCGTCAATATCGGGCTTTTCTGCTCCACGCCCATGGTGGCCCTCAGCCGCAATATCCCACGCAAGCAGGCGTTCGAGATGCTGACCACCGGCAACTTCATCGACTGCGACAAGGCCGAGGCGCTTGGGCTGATCAATCGCTCTGTGCCGCAGGAAGATCTGGCGGCGGAAACGCTGGCCCTTGCCGAGACGATCGCGGCCAAGCTGGGTGCGGCGGTGGCTGTGGGCAAGGAGGCGTTTTACGCGCAGCTGGAGATGCCCTTGGAGGGCGCATATGCCTATACGGGCGCTGTGATGGTCGAGAATATGCTCTGGCGCGACACCGCCGAAGGGATCTCGGCCTTCCTCGAAAAACGCCCACCCGAGTGGCAGCAGTGATCAGGCAAGAGCCATCCTCCAAAACGAGTGAAACGTCGGTCGCAAAAATTAATCACCACCCCCGCCTGCGTCGAGTTTGTTTCCAAAGTAACGTCCGATTATTACCCAATTCGTTATTTTGTTGGCACATTGAACCAAGTATTTATTTTAATTGAGTTTATTTTGGGGTATTCGGAATGCGATCACTGCTCACCGCTGCCTACGCTCTTTGTTGCGCCGTGTCCCTCCAAGCCAGCCTCTCTCAGGCATCGGACCTGCCCACGGCGGTGACCAAATCGGACTTTCCGGCATCCTCCGCCACAAATGTCATGTTGGGACGCGATCTGTTCTTTGATCCGATCCTGTCGGGCAACAAGAACATCTCCTGCGCCACATGCCATCATCCATCGATGGGCAGCGCCGACGGGGTTTCCTTGTCGCTTGGCGAAGGCGGGATTGGCCTGGGGCTCGCACGCAGCGCAGACCCCGAGAATCACCCTCACGCGCGCATCCCGCGCAATGCACCCTCGCTGTTCAATCTTGGCGCGGCGGAGTTTACCACGCTTTTCCATGATGGCCGGGTGCAGCGTGACGACACCGTCGCCTTCAACATCCGCATGCCGCCCGGAATGGAGCTTGAGCGCGCCGTGCCCTCGCCGCTTGCGGCGCAGGCAATTCTGCCTATCTCCTCGCATGACGAAATGGGTGGGCAAGCGGGCGAGAATGACGTGGCCGACGCCTTGGCAGGTGGCAAGATCAAAGGCCCCGGCGGCGCATGGGCGATCCTTGTTGCGCGCATCGAGGCCATACCGGAATATCGCGCCCGGTTTGATTGGATCATCGGGCCACAGCAACCGATACACATCACCGATATCGGCCGGGTGCTGGCCGATTACATCGCGTTTGATTTCCGTACCACCCAGAGCCCCTATGACGCGTTCTTGCGCGGTGAGGATATGGCGCTCAGCAATACACAAGTGCGGGGCATGTCGTTGTTTTACGGCAAGGCGGGCTGCGCTGATTGCCACAGTGGCGCGTTCCAGACGGATCACGATTTTCACGCCATTGGAATCCCACAATTCGGCCGCGGCAAAGGGCATGGCGATGGCTATGCCGATCATGGCCACAGCGCCGTGACGGGCAATAAGGCGGATATCTACAAGTTCCGCACCCCGTCACTGCGCAACGTCACCCTGACCGCGCCTTACGGGCACAACGGCGCCTATGCGCGACTGGAGGATATGGTGCGCCATCACCTTGATCCCCTCACGATGCTGGCCGAATATGACATCGCGGATCATGCGCGCTTGCACAACGTATCGCTTCGCGCCTCGGACACTGCAGCGCTCGATGATTTCGATGAGGTGTTGCGCGTGGGAATGGCGGTCGAACTTGAGCCTATTGATCTCAGCGATGGCGAGGTAGCGGCGCTCATGGCCTTCCTTGGCGCGCTGGAGGACCCGATTGCGCGCACCGGGCGGTTGGGTGTGCCGGACGCCGTGCCCTCGGGCCTGCCACTTGATCCATTTCAGGCGGGCGTGGGCCAGGTTCTGGGCAGCGGCGCGGAGTAGTCTCTTTGCAATCGCCCAGCGATGGATTACATCGCCGGACATGACAGAAAAACTCCATATCATCGGCGGCGGCATGGCCGGGTCCGAGGCCGCGTGGCAGGCCGCCCAGATGGGCGTGCCCGTTGTGATCCATGAGATGCGCCCAAAGGTGGCGACCTTTGCGCACCGCACCGGCGATCTGGCCGAGATGGTCTGTTCCAACTCTTTCCGCTCGGATGATGATGAGCAAAACGCCGTGGGCCTTCTGCATTGGGAAATGCGCGCGGCGAATGGCATCATCATGGCGATGGCTGACAAGCACCGCCTGCCCGCCGGTGGCGCATTGGCTGTGGACCGCGATCCCTTTGCCGCAAGCGTCACGGCAGCCCTGAACGCGCATCCGCTGATCGAGGTGGAATATGGCGAGATTACCGAACTGCCCACCTCGGGCCACTGGATCATCGCAACCGGGCCGCTGACATCCACCGCCCTAGGTGCGGCCATCGCAGCCGAAACCGGGTCCGAGGCGCTCGCGTTTTTCGACGCAATCGCGCCGATCCTGCATTACGACAGCATCGACATGTCCCGCGCCTGGATGCAATCGCGCTATGACAAGGGCGAGACAGAGGATGAGCGCACGGCTTACCTCAACTGCCCCATGGACAAAGAAACCTATGAGGCCTTCATCGACGCGCTTCTCGCGGCGGAAAAGACCGAATTCAAAGACGGAGAGACCGCCGGGTATTTCGACGGCTGCCTACCCATCGAAGTAATGGCCGAACGCGGCCGCGAGACGCTGCGCCACGGCCCGATGAAACCCGTGGGCCTCACAAACCCGCATCAGCCAGACGTGAAAGCCCATGCGGTCGTACAGCTTCGTCGGGATAACGCGCTGGGAACGCTCTATAATATCGTAGGCTTCCAGACCAAGATGAAATACGGCGCGCAAAAAGAGGTGCTGCGCATGATCCCGGGGCTGGAGAACGCGAGTTTTGCACGACTGGGCGGCATCCACCGCAATACATTCCTTAATTCGCCCACACTTCTGGATGCGCAGATGCGCCTGAGCTCGATGCCGCATATCCGCTTTGCGGGCCAGATCACGGGGGTTGAGGGCTATGTGGAATCCGCTGCGATGGGCCTCTTGGCGGGTCGCCTCGCCGCATCCGAGATCCTCGGCGCGCCCCTGCCCGAGGTGCCGCATGACAGCGCCATGGGCGCGCTCGTTCACCACATCACAGGCGGCGCGGATGCCAAGACGTTCCAGCCGATGAATGTGAATTTCGGCCTCTTTCGCCCGGTCGAGGGGTTCAAAGGCGGGCGCCGCGGGCGCACGGACCGTTACAAGGCCTATACCGACCGCGCGAAGGCCGCGTGGACCGGATGGCTCGGCCAAAAGGTTCTGGACCCGGCCTGATCTTTGCGCCACGTTTGGACCATGACGACGTTTCTGGACCAATCTTACGCAACCAGCGGAGCAAACGCGACACGCGCACTCTATGACGCGTGGGCTGCGAGCTATGAGGCCGAAGTGGCCGAGAACGGCTATGCCACACCCGGGCGCGTGGCCTCCGCGCTGGCCCGCAGTGTGGCTGATAAATCAACGCCAGTGATGGATTTTGGATGCGGTACGGGGCTCTCGGGTCTCGCCTTGCGTCTTGCAGGATTTGACGTGATCGACGGCGCGGACCTCTCGCCCGAGATGCTGGAGATTGCCCGGCAAAAGGCGCTCTACCGCTCACTCACCTTGGTTAACCCCGCCAAATCCCCGTTCGAGGCTGGCACCTATCCTGTCATCGCAGCGATCGGCGTCATCGGCGCCGGCGCGGCCCCGATTGAGACATTTGATACGCTCATGACGCTCCTGCCCAAGGGAGGCTTTTTCGCATTCTCCTACAATGACAACACCCTGAAGGACCCCGCCTTTGAGGGCTGCGTATCCGCGTGGGTCGACCCCGGCGCGGCCTGTCTGCATGTGCGCGACTACGGGCCACACCTACCTGCACGCAACATGAAATCTATGATATACGTGCTTGAAAAGCTGTGACATTCACGACCCGATTTGCACCATCTCCCACAGGCCCTTTGCATCTAGGACATGCCTATTCTGCGCTTCTGGCCCATGACATGGCCCGCGCGGCCGGTGGCCGATTCCTCCTGCGGATAGATGACTTGGACCAGACCCGCTCCCGCCCCGATTGGGAGGCGCTGATCCTTGAGGACCTCCGCTGGCTCGATGTCACATGGGACGGCCCCATCCGCCGCCAATCCGAGCATTTCGATGACTACCGCCGCGCGATTGAGACCCTCGCCGCACAGGGTGCCGTCTATCCCTGTCACTGCACCCGCGCCGACATCGCCGGTGCCGCCAGCGCTCCGCAGGAAGGCGTCCCGGCCTTTGGTCCCGATGGCCGTATCTACCCCGGCACCTGCCGCGCGCGCCCCTATGCCGGGCGCACCGCCACCGATGCGCTGCGGCTTGACCTCACAAAAACAACCGGTGGCCCCATGCCGACTTTCACCGAGACCGGCCCGGCCCATACGGGGCTGCACAAGGTCACCGCGGAGCACCTTTTGACCCATGTAGGCGATCCGGTCATCGCGCGCCCCGGCATGGCGGCCAGCTATCATTTCGCCGTTCTGCTAGATGATGCGGAAACAGGCGTGACCCATGTGGTGCGCGGCGAAGATCTCTATGAGGCCACCTTCCTGCAATGCTTGCTGCAACAGCAGCTCGGCCTGCCGCCCGTCACCTACCACCACCACGCGCTGATCCGCGACGAGGCGGGCAAACGCCTCGCCAAACGCGACGATGCCCGCGCCATATCCAAATACCGCGCCGATGGGGCCAGCCCTGAAGACATCCGCCGAATGGTCGGCGTGGCTTAGCTTTTTCTTGGGGTAAATATCCCGAGCGCCTCAACCCGCTTCAGGCGCCATCACGATCCGTTCCGCGCCATCCTCGACCACAGTATAGAAACAGCTGCGCCGGTTCGTATGACACGCAGGCCCGGTCTGATCGATCTGCAAAAGCAGGCAGTCCCGGTCGCAATCCACGCGAAACTCACGCAAGTGCTGCACATGCCCGCTCGTCTCGCCCTTGATCCAGAACGCCTGCCGCGAGCGGGACCAATAGGTTACCCGCCCGGTTGCCAAAGTGCGCGCCACGGCCTCGGCATTCATCCACGCCATCATCAGCACCTCGCCCGTGCCCACATCCTGCGCAATGGCCGGGATCAGGCCATCCGCATTATACGTCAAACTCGCCGGATCGAAGGCCATCAGAGAAATCCTTTTCTTCGCAAGACGTGCGGCCTATCTATAGTTCAACACGCGAAAGGAAAAGCCATGCCCGCCGACACAGATATGATCAAGCTCTATTCCGGCCGTATCCTCGCGCTCGCCGCCGACATCCCACATCTGGAGCGGCTGGAGGCCCCCGATGCCACGGTAAAACGCCGCGCGCCGCTTTGCGGGTCCGCCGTCACCGTGGATCTGAGCCTTGAGAATGGCAAGATTTCCGCCTTCGGACAGGAAGTAAAAGCCTGCGCCCTCGGTCAGGCTGCCGCCAGCGTCGTGGGTGGCGCGATCATAGGCTGCACGCCCGAGCAGGTCGGTGCGGCACGCGATGCGCTCAACTCGATGCTGACCGAGAACGGTCCAACGCCGCCTGCGCCGTTCGACGGGCTCGAGGTGCTGCGCCCGGCGCAGGATTACAAGAATCGTCACGCGTCCATCATGCTGACACTCGACGCCGCCGTGGAGGCGCTCGAAACTGCCCGCAGCACTGCCTGAACCAATACACCCCACCTCACCGCATAAAAAAAACCGCCGCACATCCAATCGGATGGCGGCGGTGAGGTAAGCAATCTTCCGTGTCAGTCCGTTAGAGCGCAACATGTCTGGGGGATGAGGCAACCCAGAGGGACGTAGGACAGGCAGTGTCTGGTCCAGCATCGTAGTTGGGGACAGGAGATGCGAGGCTCTTCAGGCACGGAATTTCGCAGGCAGAAACCTTAACTCAGACCGGGAAGGTAAAGCCCCACAATCAGCATCACCATGAGCGCTGCGGCCCCGATCGCATCCCCGAGCAATGTATCGGAGGAGCGGGCGGCGGTGTTTTTGATCTGGCGGAGCATGTTGTCTTCCTTTCCAATCTGTTGTTTCTCCTTTGTTCTCATTTCAGAAACGCTTTGTAAAGAACTTTATGAGAACATTCGCGAACTTTTTGGAACAAACAGACTAAGCCCTTGAATTTATTGACGCTGAATTACCCCACACCAATCAGCCGGATCGCCTGATCCTGCTCCATCAGCCACAAAAGCCCGCGCGCCGCCTGCCCCCGCGCGCTTTCCAGCAGTGGATCATCGGCCAGGAGCTTGCGCGCGTCGCTTTGCGCCACGGCCATCAACCCGGCTTGCCCCTCCAGATCCGCTACGCGAAACCGTGGCAGCCCAGATTGCGCCGTGCCTATCAAATCCCCCGCACCGCGCATTTCCAGATCGACCTCAGCTATACGAAACCCATCCTCGGTATCGCGAATCGTCATCAGCCGCCGCTCGCCTCCCTCGCTCAGAGGGCTTTGATACATCAGAAGACAGGTCGACGCTGCCTCCCCACGCCCCACACGCCCACGCAACTGATGCAGCTGTGCCAGACCAAAACTCTCGGCGCGCTCTATCACCATGATTGATGCGTTGGGCACATCGACACCCACCTCGATCACGGTGGTGGACACTAGCACAGCCGTCTCGCCGCGCTGAAACGCCGCCATGGCCGCGTCTTTTTGCTCGGGCGGCATCTGCCCATGAACCAGCCCTACATTCCCCTCGCCAAGCGCCGCGCGCAGCCGGGTGAACCTCTCCTGCGCGCTGGAGAGATCGACAACCTCGCTCTCCTCGACCAACGGACAAACCCAATAGGCCTGCCGCCCCTCGGCAATGGCGCGGCGCAGCCGTTCGACCACCTCGCCCATCCGGTCCATCGCAACAAGCGCGGTCTTGATCGGCTTGCGCCCGGGCGGTTTTTCGTCGAGCACGCTGATATCCATATCGCCATATTGCGCAAGGCTGAGGCTGCGCGGAATCGGCGTTGCCGTCATCACCAGCACGTCCGCCGCAGCGCCTTTGCGGCCCAATTCAAGCCTCTGGCGCACGCCAAAGCGGTGCTGCTCGTCTATGATGGCAAGGCGCAGATCGGCAAATTCCACGTCCTTTTGAAACACCGCATGGGTCCCCACGAGAATACCTATATCCCCCGCAAAAAGCGCTGCGAGCTTCTCATGCCGCGCGGCACCCTTGTCGCGGCCCGTGAGCAGCTCAAGCCGCACGCCCGCCGCCGCCGCGAGGGGCCTCAGCCCCTCCAGATGTTGCCGCGCCAAAATCTCGGTCGGGGCCATCATCACCCCCTGCCCGCCCGCCTCCACCGCGATCAGCAGCGCCATGAGCGCGACCAGCGTCTTGCCTGCACCCACATCCCCCTGAAGCAGGCGATTCATCTTCGCATCCCGCGCCATATCAGCCGAAATCTCGGCCACGGCGCGGGTCTGCGCGCCGGTGGGCGCATAAGGGAGTGCCGCCCGAACCTTGGATTGCAAGGCGCCCGTGCCCACACTCGTGCGTCCCTTGGCGCGCTTGTAGTGCGACCGGGCCAAGGCAAGCGTCAGCTGATGCGCCATCAACTCGTCATAGGCGAGGCGGGCCCGGGCGGGCGCCGTCGGGCTCAGATCCGCCATACTGCCGGGCCCATGAGCTGCCCGAAGCGCCTCCGCCCAATCGGGCCAACCCTCGCGTTTCTTTTGTGCGGGATCAATCCATTCAGCCATATCGGGCAGCCGCGCAAGCGTGCCCTGCGCCGCCTTGCGCATCATGGATTGCGTCACCCCGGCGGTCAGGGGATAGACAGGCTCAAAATCGGGGATATCCCCCGCCTCCTCAGGCGGCAGGATATGGTCTGGGTGGACCATCTGCGGCATGCCGTCGAAAAACTCCACCTTGCCCGAAACGATGCGACGCTCGCCCGGTGGCAGCAGGTTTTGCAAATATCGGTCGCGCGCGTGAAAAAACACGAGCTGAAACGCGGTCTGCGCATCTGTCACCGTCACGCGGTAGGCGCCGCCACGGGTCGAAGGCGCGCGGTGATCACCCACCGTGACCTCCACCGTGGCCACGTGTCCAGGCTCTGCGCCCTCCACGCTGCCCCGTTTGCGACGGTCAATGCCCGATCCAGGCAGGGTAAAGAGCAGATCGCGCGGGCGCGCAATCCGTAACCCTTCCAGCGCCTTGGCCGATTTTGGCCCCACCCCCGGCAGCGTCTCCAGCTCCGCAAAAAGCGGGAAAAGCGCCTCGGGCCGCCCGCTCATGCGCCCTCGATCAGCGCGAGCCAGCCGTCCTCATCCAGCACCGTGATCTCCAGCTCAGCGGCCTTTTTCGCCTTGGACCCGGCCCCTGGCCCCGCAATCAGGATATCGGTGCGCGCCGATACGCTGCCCGAGACCTTGGCCCCGAGGGATTCGGCGCGCGCCTTGGCCTCGGCCCGGGTCATCTTCTCCAACGTGCCCGTGAAGACCACGGTCTTGCCCGCTACGGGGCTGGAGGCATTTGGGCGCTCGGCGTCGATAATCTCAAGATGTGCAGTGAGGCGGTCGATGCTGGCGCGCTCGGCCGGTTGCGCAAAGGCCGTGGTCAGCGCGCGCGCCATGACGGCCCCGACCCCGTCGATCCCGAGCAGCGTTTCCCAAGCCTCGCTGCCCTCCTCGGCGGCGTCCATCGCCGCGATAAAGCTTGCCCAATCGCCGTAACTGCGCGCGATGAGATTGCTCGCGGCCTCGCCCACATGGCGGATGCCGAGGGAAAAAAGCACGCGGGCAAAGCCAATGCGGCGCTTTTCCTCGATCGCATCAAAGAGGTTCTCCGCGCTCTTCTCACCCCAGCCCTCACGGTTTTTGAGCTGCTGAAGGCCGCTGCCATAGCGCGCCTTGAGGGTGAAAATATCGCCGGGCTCCGCGATCCATCCATCACGATAGAATTGCTCCACCTGTTTCGCGCCCAGCCCTTCGATATCGAACGCACCCCGTGCGACGAAATGCTTGAGCTTCTCCACCGCCTGCGCGGGGCAGATCAGGCCACCCGTGCACCGGCGCACCGCGTCGCCCTCCTCGCGGATCGCGGCGGAGGCACATTCTGGACAGGTCTCAGGGAAGGCAAAAGGCGCCGTGCCCTCGGGGCGTTTGGCGAGGTTCACATCGGCAATCTTCGGGATCACATCGCCCGCGCGGTAGACCTGCACCCAATCGCCCACGCGGATATCCTTGCCCTCGCGAATCTCGCCGCCCTTGGCATCGCGCCCGGCAATGTAATCCTCATTATGCAGCGTCGCGTTACTGACCACGACGCCACCCACGGTCACGGGATGCAGCCGCGCCACGGGGCTGAGCGCGCCTGTGCGGCCCACCTGAATGTCGATCCCGTCTAGCCGCGTCCACGCAAGCTCGGCCGGGAATTTATGCGCGATGGCCCAGCGGGGCGTGGTGCTGCGGAACCCCAACCGGGCTTGCAGGGCGAGATCGTCAACCTTGTAGACCACGCCATCAATATCATAGCCGAGGCTGGCGCGCTGTTGCTCGATCTCAGCGTAATGGGTGAGCATATCTTCGGGCGTCTGGCAGAGCTTCGTCAGCGGATTGGTGGAGAACCCGAAGCCCGACAGCCGCTCCAGCGCCGCCATCTGCCCCCCGGCCAGTGGGACGCTCAGCACGCCCCAGCCATAGGCGAAGAATTTGAGCGGGCGGGCGCGGGTGATGGTCGCGTCGAGCTGACGCAGGGATCCGGCGGCGGCGTTGCGCGGGTTGGCGAAGGGCTTGGCACCGGCCTGTGCCTGCCGCGCGTTGAGCGCGTCAAAATCAGCGTGGCTCATATAGACCTCGCCGCGCACTTCCAGCAGGTCGGGCGCGTCCTCGATCCTTTGAGGAATATCAGCGATGGTGCGGGCATTGCCCGTGACGTTTTCACCCACCTGCCCGTCGCCACGCGTGGCGGCCTGAACCAGCACACCGTGCTCGTACCGCAGGCTGAGGCTCAGCCCGTCGATCTTGGGCTCTGCCGTGTAGCCAAGGGGCGTGTCTGCGGTGAGGCCCAGATATTTGCGGATCCGGTCGTCGAAATCCTGCACATCTTCGGGGTTGAACGCGTTTCCGAGCGAGAGCATCCGTTGTGCATGTGCGACCTTGGCAAAGCCATCGGAGGGGGCCGCACCTACCAGGTCGCTGGGGCTATCGACACGTTTGAGACGCGGGAATGCGGCCTCAAGGGCCGTATTTCGCGCTTTTAGCGCATCATACTCCGCATCGCTCAGATCCGGCGCGTCTTTTTGGTAATAGGCGCTGTTGGCGGCATTCAGTCGCGCGGCCAGATCGGCCAGCTCCGCGCGCGCCGCGTCCTCGCTCAGCGTATCCACCTGCGGGCGGTCTTGCATTGCCCAGTCTCCCTGCCCTGCCGCCAAGCGGCCCATCATGGCCTAGTGATAGGCCGCAGGCTTTGCGCCGTCCAGCACTGCCGCAATCTGAAACCAGCGCTGCCGCGCCACAAAAAAGGCCGCCCGCTTTCGCGGTGCGGCCCCTTTGGAGGGTCTGCTGAGTAGCTAACTGTCGCGAGCCTTCAGGCAGAGGCCGCGACGCGTTGGTCGTCAATCTCATTCGGCTCCGGATTGCGCAGCACATAGCCGCGGCCCCAGACCGTCTCGATATAGTTCGAGCCACCCGTGGCCTCACCAAGCTTTTTGCGCAACTTACAGATGAATACGTCAATGATTTTGAGCTCAGGCTCATCCATGCCGCCATAGAGATGGTTAAGGGACATTTCCTTGGTCAGGGTCGTCCCCTTACGCAGGCTCAGAAGCTCAAGCATCTGGTATTCCTTACCTGTCAGGTGCACGGTCTTGCCTGCCACATCCACCGTCTTGGTGTCCAAATTGACATTTATCGCGCCTGTCCGGATGACAGATTGCGAATGGCCCTTGGAGCGGCGGATGATCGCATGGATGCGCGCCACAAGCTCTTCTCGGTGGAAGGGCTTGGTGAGGTAGTCATCGGCACCAAAGCCAAAGCCCTTGATTTTGCTCTCTGTATCGTCAGCGCCTGAGAGAATAAGAATGGGCGTCTCGACCCGCGCGAGGCGCAGCTGGCGCAGCACGTCATGCCCCGTCATATCGGGCAGACCCAGATCGAGTAGGATCAGATCATAATCATAAAGCTTGGCCAAATCGATCCCCTCCTCCCCAAGCTCTGTCGTGTAGACGTTGAGATTGGCATGGGTCAGCATCAATTCGATGCTCTTTGACGTGGTAGGATCATCTTCGACAAGCAGGACGCGCATTCCGGTTTCTCCGCATTTGTGACACTGGTTGACCCAACTTTGACGGGAATTGGTTAACTACAGGTTACTATAAGCGAACATTACGTGAATACAACTTATGGTTGTATGTATTGCTTAAGAGCCGTAGCCTTCAAAGCTTCCTCGCCGTGCAGACTGACGGCTCGCACCCATTCGCGAAACTCATCCTCGCTCAGCGCATACCGTTTTTGCGCCTCATCCTGGGAAATCAGGCCGTAGAGGACGCCGCGCACCACGGCCAGCTTGCGCGACGCGACCCAGCGACGCGTGCTGGATGGGGGCAAATCCGCATGGCTCATCACCGAGCCATCGGGCAGCGTTATGGCGCGCGGGCCTTCGACTTTTTTTAAGATACATCACTTTCACCTCGGAACAAAACCAAAGCCAAATTGCCCGGCCAGCGCTTAACAGCCGCTGAAACCCGCACAAGAGAATAGCTAGGATTTGCCTAAAGCGTTTTGCGTTTGCCCGCGCGCGACCCTATATCCCACTCAACCACCACAGGAGGCCGCAATGCCGCTCGATCAACCGCTCAATTCGCTTGGATTTGCCAAGCCCCCTGCCGAGACCCGTGTGGTCGTCGCCATGTCGGGCGGCGTGGACAGCTCAGTCGTTGCCGCACAGCTTGCGCGCGAAGGGTATGATGTGGTGGGCGTGACCTTGCAGCTTTACGACCACGGTGCGGCGCTGGCCAAAAAGGGTGCGTGCTGTGCGGGGCTCGATATCCACGACGCGCGGCGCGTGGCCGATGAGATGGGCTTTCCTCATTACGTGCTGGATTATGAGAACGTTTTTAGGGATGCCGTTATTGATGAGTTCGCCGACAGCTATCTTGCCGGTGCAACGCCCGTGCCCTGCATCCGGTGCAACGAGCGGGTGAAATTCAAGGATCTGCTGGAAACGGCCAAGGACCTTGAGGCCGACTGCATGGCCACGGGGCATTATATTCAGCGCAAGATGGGCGTGCAGGGCGCAGAGCTTCACGCCGCCGCCGATGCCAACCGTGATCAGAGCTATTTCCTCTTCTCCACCACGCCGGAGCAGCTGGAGTATCTGCGCTTTCCCCTCGGGCATCTGCCCACGAAGGACGCGACCCGCGCCCTGGCTGGCGAATTTGGCCTCAGCGTGGCCGACAAACCCGACAGTCAGGATATCTGCTTTGTCCCGAACGGCAATTACGCCGCCGTGATCGAGAAACTGCGCCCCGGTGCGGCCGAGCCGGGCGAGATCGTCCATGTGGATGGGCGCGTTCTGGGCCAGCATGAGGGCGTGCTGCACTATACGATCGGGCAGCGGCGCGGCCTTGGCATCGGCGGGCTGGAAGAACCGCTTTACGTGATCAAGCTGGACGTGGACCTGCGCCACGTCATCGTGGGGCCCAAGGAGATGCTGGCCACGCGGATGATCCCCGTGCGCGAGATCAACTGGCTGGGCGACGAGCCTTTTGCGAGCCGCACGGAATGGAACCTGACCGTGCGCGTGCGCTCCACCCGCCCCCCGCGCGAGGCGGTGATTCGCCCCCTCTCGGCCACCACGGCGGAGGTGGAGATTCTGACGCCAGAAGACGGCGTATCGCCCGGTCAGGCCTGCGTTTTTTATGCGCCCGAGGGTGGCCGTATCTTCGGCGGGGGCTGGATCTGGCGGGGTTAAATCCTCGCCAAAACCGCTTTCGACGCGCGCAGACCCGGTGCCTCACCGCCCTTACCCAAGCGCTCCATTGTGAGGCGCATGGCGGCCAGTTGCCTGTCCGGTGCGGCCAGCATATTGAGCAACGCCGCGCTGATCTCGGGCGGGGTGCAATGCTTGCCGTTGCATTCCGGGATATCGCGGGTCTCGGAGATTAGATTGACCAGCGTCAGCGTGTCGATCCGCAGCATATAGGCAATGATCTGGCGGCTTATCCAGTTCACGTCATAGGCGATGACCATCGGCGTCTCGGCGGCGGCAAGCTCCAGCGACACGGTGCCTGAGGCGGCCAATGCACCATCCGAAGCGCGAAAAGCCGCAGCCTTTTCCGCCTTATACGCGTCGATCTTCATCTCCCTTGGATCAAGGATGATCGGGGGGATCGGCCAATCTGCCGTCACCTCGCGCAGCAAGGGGGCGACATGGGCCGTGGTCGGCACCACGCAGCGCAGTCCGGGATAAGCTGCCAGAACGGGGGCCAGCGCGCGGCCAAAGATCGGGCCCAAGCGTCCCACCTCGCCACGCCGCGATCCGGGCAGAACCAACAAAAGCGGCGCATCCCCGATACCATGCCGCGTGCGGAACGCAGCCACATCGGCGGCGCTGGCCTGAGGCTCGGCCACGACGGGGTGGCCCACGAAATCACACTCCATCCCTGCGGCATGCATATAGGGCGGCTCGAACGGGAAAAGCGCCAGAACATGGTCGATCACCTTGGCCATCTTGGCCGCCCGCCCCGCGCGCCACGCCCAAACGGTGGGGGCCACGTAATGGACGGTGCGAATATCGCTGTGGGCTTTGACAATCTTGGCCACACGCAATGAGAAATCAGGGCTGTCGATGGTGATCATCACATCGGGCTGCATCGCGACTACGGCCTCTGCGGTCTCTGCGATGCGGCGCTTGAGATGGCGGTATTTCGGCAGCACCTCGACAATGCCCATCACGCTCAACTCATCCATGGGGAAGAGGCTCCTGAGCCCCTCGCCCTGCATAAGCGGCCCTCCAACGCCTTGAAACTCAACGGAGGTCTCGGATTTCAACCCCGCCATCAGAGCCGCCCCAAGCCGGTCGCCCGAGGCCTCACCGGCAAGGATAAAGACCCTCATCCCAGCGCCCCGGACCTTATGAAGAGACCATGCGCCTCTGCCGCCGACACGACGCCCGCGCGGTCCAGCACGAGAACGCCGCCCGCCTGCACCATGATCCCGGCAAGCCCTGCGCGCGCCGCAAGCTCGACGGTGGCCGGGCCAATCGCGGGCATATCAATGCGCAGGTCCTGCCCGGCTTTCGGCGCTTTGACGTAGACGCCCTTGTGCCCCCGGCGCAATTTTTCAGGGGTCTCGGCCACAAAGCCCAACAGCGCATCCGTGCCCTGCACCGTCTCGATCCCGAGGCATTGCCCGCCCGCCACAACACAGCCCTGCCCGATATCAACCGGGGAAAGCGCCGTCATGATCTCTGCCGCGCGGGCGATGTCGGCACGCTCGGCGGCACTCGGATCAGGTCCCGCTAGGAGCGCCATATCCGCCACCGAATCCGGCAAAAGTGCATGCGCGCCTTGGACGGTGAAGCCCTCTTCCTCAAATATGTCAATCACTGTGCGCAAAAGCGCATCATCACCCTGCGGAATGGCCTGCATCAGACGTGGCGCAATGCGCATCATGGCGGCGTCAAACCGAGTCGGGTCCAGTGCGGGGCGGGTGAGCGCGCCTGCAAACACCATATCCGTCACGCCCTCGGCCTTCATCGCGGAAAAGAGCGATCCGATCTCCTCCAGCGCGAAGTCCTGTGCAGTGACGGCAAGCTCGCTCGGCACACCGGTCAGGGTGAAATGCAGCGCGTCGGGGTGCGCTTTGGCCAGCATGACCGGCAAAGCGCCCCCGCATGCGAGGATCGCGAGCCGCCCCATCAACCCTGCCCCGGCGTGAGAAACGACCGGTCGCTGGCACCCGTGACGAAGGTCACTATTGTGCGGACATATTCGCTATCTGTTTCCTCGCCCAGACGCCGGGCGCGGTCCTGAAACGTCCCCTCGCCCTGTGCCAGCATCTGAAACGCGGCGCGCAGGGCGGTGATATCGGCGCGCGCCACGCCCCGGCGCTTGAGCCCCACAAGGTTAAGCCCATCCAGATCACCGCGCGGAGCCTGCACGAGACCAAAGGGAATCACATCATTCGTCACCATCGTGACAGCACCTATGATGGCGCCCTGTCCAATCCGCACGAACTGGTGCACGCCCGAAAGGCCCCCAATCAGCACGTCATCCTCGATGATGCAATGGCCTGCGATCGCTGCGTTGTTCACGATGATCACGTTATTGCCGACAATCGCGTCATGGGCAACGTGGCAGCCCGCCATCAGGAGGCAATCCTCGCCCACACGGGTCAGACCGCCGCCGCCCATCGTGCCGGTGTTGATCGTCACATGCTCGCGGATGCGGGTGCGTGCGCCGATCTCCAGACGGGTCTTTTCGCCTGCAAATTTCAGATCCTGCGGGATTTCGCCCACCACGGCGAAGGAAAAGATCGTGACGCCTGCACCGATGCTCGTGTCGCCCTTGATAACCACATGGCTGTGAATCGTGCAGCCCTCGCCCATCCGGACCTCGGGACCGATATAGCAAAACGGACCAATCGTGCAGCCCGAACCGATCTGCGCCCCGTCTTCAATCACCGCGCTGGGGTGAATAGCGGCGCTCATCCGGCTTTGGCCTCACTCAGATCCATCATGGCCGTGAACTCTGCCTCACAGGCCATTTCGTCACCGACCAGAGCTACGCCCGCAAATCTCCAGACTTTGCCACCGGGCTTGCCGCGCAGGGTCTTGAGGTTCATTTCCAACACATCCCCCGGCACGACCATGCGCCGGAATTTGCACTTCTCGATCGACATGAAATAGACCAGCATATCGCGATCCTCCATGCCGAGTGCTGTGCCCACCATGACGGCGGCAGTCTGGGCCATCGCCTCGACGATGGTGACGCCTGGCATTATGGGTTTGCCGGGAAAATGACCCTGAAAATGAGGCTCGTTCATGGTCACGTTCTTGACGCCGACCGCGGATTGGTAGCCATCGATATCGCGCACCTTATCGACCAAAAGGAAAGGGTAGCGGTGCGGGATCAGGCGCTGGATCAGGTGGATGTCGGCGCTCATAAGATCGGTCATATCGGTCCCTTCCAAGTGTCGCGGTCCGTGTTTCGGGATGTCCTACCAACTCGGCCGGTGGGCTGCAAGCGCGGGGCAAATGTTGGTCCTGCGGTCAGTCCTGCACGGGCTCCGGGTTGCTCACGGGCGCCTCATCCGGAGCGGGTGCCCTACCCTCGGCTGGGGCCTCACGCATCTCCATCCCCGGAATTTCACCCGATCCATCCCCGATGGCCGCATCGACGCGCAAAATGGCCAGATCGGTGATATCAATCACATTGGCGCGCAAGAGCACCTGCCGGCTGTCGAGAATGATCGTGCCGCCTGCGTCGCGCATAAGGTCCACGAGGATTGGCTCGGCCATGCGCATGAGGCTGAGCGGGGCGATCTCGCGGCCACGTTCCAGATCAATCGCCCGGCGTTCGTTCTCTGCCCTCAAGTCACGCACCTTGGCATCGAACGCATCAGCTGCGCTTCGAAAATCAGCAGCTGACATATCAGGGCGGCTGTCCGTCAGGGATTGCTCCTCGGCGCGCAACTCGGCCTCGATCGTGCGGTTGGAAGCAATCAGATTTTCGCGCTCCGTTTGATATTGTTGCATCAAACGCTGGCCGACGCGCGTTTCGTTAAAGAGCCGCTCCGGGTCCAGCACGAGTATCTCGCTTTGCACCGTGCCAACATCCTGAGATGCCGCCGGGAGCGGCGCCATAAAGCACAAGGCGACCGCAAACCACGGGCCGAACAGGCGGCCCATGGCTCTAGAATTCCGTGGCGATTGTCAGGTCGAAGTTCTGAGAACGGTCGCCTGTCTCGCGGCTGATAGGGCGCGAGAAGTTGAAGCGCAGCGGACCAAAGGGTGATGTCCAGATCAGCGACACACCCATCGCGCTGCGGGCCTTGAAGCTCTCGGATTGCACATTCGCATTGGTCACATCCAAGCCCCAGATCGAGCCAACGTCAAGAAACGCCCCTCCCGACAGCCCGTACTCTTCGGGCAGGCCCAGAGGAAATTCAGCGTCCAGTTTGAGCGCCGCATAGAAGTTACCACCCAACTGGTCGCCACCCTCACGCGGGCCGATGCCATTGGGCTCAAACCCGCGGATCACTTGGCTTGCGAAACGATCGACCGCGCGGCTGGTATCGCTGCCTTGGAAGTGGAGCGCGCCACCTTCAAGCGTGGCACGAAGTGTCACTTCCTCGTTCAGAACGCGGGTTTGTGCGATAGCGCGGAGAGTGGATTTGATATAGTTGAGATCGCCGCCGAGGCCGTAGAAATCCTGCCCAGCCGACAAAAGCACACCGGCATTGGGGTTGAGACCCGAACGGCGCGTATCGAACGTGTAGGCATAGCCCAACCCGCTGGCGAAGAGCCCACCCTGCGCAGTCTCGCCTGCGAGGATCGATGTTGGACCCTGAAGGCCAGAGTAGTTTCGCATCTCGTCGAAGCGCGCACTGTAAAGCAGCGTCAGGCGGCCATTCTCGCTGACGGGGAAGGTCAGGCTGGGTCGGAACGTGCCGATGGTGGTGTCATATGTGGCAAAGTCATCATCGGTTTCCAACAAGCTGAACCCCAGCCCGAAAGCAACATCACGGCCCAGAAAAGCGGGTTCGGTGAAGTTAAGGTTATACTGCGCATTGTCGGCGCTGAGGCCGACAGTGGCCGACAAGGTCTGACCACGCCCAAGGAAGTTGCGCTCTGTCAGGCCTACCGATACCCCGAGGCCGGCCGTTGTCGAGTAGGAGGCACCAAAGCTGAGCGAGCCAGTGCTTTGCTCTTCGACATCAACATCCACCACAACCGTGTCAGGACGCGAGCCTTCGCGGGCATCCACAGCGGCTTCGGAGAAATAGCCAAGCGCGCGGATGCGTGAGGCCGCCTCGCGAATTTCGCGCGGGTTGAAGGGGTCACCTTCAACCGTATCAAATTGACGGCGGATCACCCGGTCGAGCGTAGTGGTATTGCCCTCGACATCGATGCGTTCCACAAAGATGCGCGGGCCGCGGACGATCACGAATTCCACATCCAGCGTCAGGTCGCGGTCATTGCGTGTAATGCGCGGCTCCACCCGCAGAAAATCGATGCCCTGACGCAGGCCAAGACGCTCCATCCGTGCGATGGAATTCTCTACCAATGTTGGGGAGTAGACCACACCTGAACGGATCTTGAGCACGTCTTGATATTCATCCGCGTCCACATCCGAAATCTCGCTCACGGTCGTGATCTGGCCGAATTTGAATTGCTGACCTTCTTGGATGTTAAAGGTGATGAAATAGGTATCGCGCTCGCGGGCAAGCTCGGCGTTGGCGCCCGTCACCCGGAAGTCGACATAGCCGCGCGAAGAGTAGAAATCCGCCAACAACTGTTTATCAAACTCGATCCGGTCCTCAACGAACGTGTCGCGGTTGATCAGCGCGCGAAAAATACCCGCCTGCTTGGAGCCGACAACGCGGCGCAGGCGGCGATCGGAATAGGCGCGGTTTCCAACGAAGCTCAGCCGCTGAACCTCAATCTTCTTGCCCTCAAAAATCTCGAACACCAGATCGACGCGGTTATCACTGCGACGGATCACACGGGGCGTCACGCGGGCGGCGGAACGGCCACTCTCGGAATAGGCATCAATAATGGTGGCAGCGTCACGCTCGGCCTTGGCAGGGCTGAACACCTGGCGCGAGGCGCTCTCGATGAACCCGGCCAGATCGTCGTCTTTCAGCTTGGTATTGCCCTCAAACGCGATACGCGAGATCGTAGGATACTCCTGCACCGTGATTTCCAGAGTGTTGCCACGCGGATTAAGAGACACTTCCTCAAAAAGGCCGCTGGCGAGGATCCGCTGATAGGCGTCATTAAGCTCGCCGGCGGTAACGGTCTCTCCCCGAGCGATTCCCGCAAAGCTCTGGATAGTGCTCGTCTCGATCCTCTCGTTGCCCTCGACCGACACGCTATTGAAACGGTAGGACTGCGCGGAGGCAGGTACGGCACTCGCCAAATAGGTAAAAGATATCATGGCGATAACGAGGCTCACTCTGGCAATTCTAGTGCCCCAAGTCAGCCCTGTGATCCGTGCATTCATTCGATTGAAGAAATTCATTATCCAAACCCAGTCAGCCATCCCATATGGTCACGTGACTAACCCGTCTGAACCCCCTTGTCAAAACGCCAATAGCCCCCGGAGGGGCTAAGATCACAAGATGTTGCGGTGATGCCTATGCGCAATCAGAGCGAGCTGAGGTAGGCGGCGGCGAAAAGCGAACCTGCGATGGCCGCCGGAAAGAGCAGCCGATCGAGATTGAGTGACCAAAGCAAGCCGAAACCTTGCGTGGATCCTGTAATATTCTGCATGTCAGCACCTTTTGCTGCGACTCTCATTCACGTTCCCCAATGTATCGCCGCGCAATGTGGCGCGGAACGGGACGTAAATATGGCATGATTGTGGCAAAGCGGCTCTGACAGCACCCCTACCCGTAGATTACGCTTGGCTTAGGGACAGAAAAGGTCGTTGAAGACCGCAAACCCCATGAGCCCAAGGATCAGCGTCAGTCCCGCACTCATCATCACGCGCAGCGCCATATCGCTGGGCGGACGGCCCGTAACCGCCTCATAGGCGTAAAAAACAAGGTGGCCACCATCCAGCACGGGGATCGGAAAGAGGTTCAACAGACCCACAGCCGCCGACAGCACAGCGATGAACCAGACAAAGCTCGACAGGCCCTGACTGGCCATCGCACCCGAAACTTGCGCGATACCGATGGGGCCGGACATGTTGCATGTACTGATCGCGCCCGAGATCATATGGTAAAGCCCCGAGATGGAGTTCTCCACCACAGCATAGGTTTGCACCACCCCGCCCTGAAGCGCCGCGAAGGGGCCCAGACGTTCGGTTCCCGGCTCAAATGCGAGGCCGCCTGCGATGCCGATGCGCCACTGGGTCTTGAACCCGCCCTCGGGCTGCGGCTCGTCCACGCGCTTGGGGGCGAGGGTGAAGGGCAACTCCTGTCCCTCCCGCCAGACCGTCAGCGCGAGGCTACGCCCATTAGAGCCTTCGACAATGTCGACCAACTGCGAAAACGCCGTGATTGCGTCACCGTCGACGGCGGTGATCACATCACCCACCTTCAGCCGCGTCTCGAACGCTGCCGATTGCGGCGCAAGCTGTGTGATGATGGGCGGCAAGGGATGCGGCCCAGGCACAGTAATCTCGGAGCCGTCGCGCAGCACGGTATACTTCAGAAGCTCCGCCGGTCGTAGCCCTTCGGTGAAGGCGGTAAAGGCCTCATCATCGTCGAATGCCGGCACAGTCTCGCCATCAATGGCGATCACCGCGTCACCGGGCTCCAGCATCACGCCTTGGGCGGGCAGCGGGCGCAGCTCACCGATGCTGAGCGGTTCGGCCACGCGGCCTTGGGTCATCATAATGGCGCCAAAGACGAGAATGGACATGATAAAGTTGAAGATCGGCCCCGCCGACACCGTGGCCGTGCGCGCCCAGAGCGGGGCGCCGTGCATCGTCTGGCGCAGGCGCACCGGATCGGCCTCTGCTTCGGCCATAGCGCCCTCGTCCTTGGAGCTTGCCGCAGACGCGTCGCCCAGAAATTTCACATATCCGCCAAAGGGCAACGCCGCGATCTGCCAGACCGTGCCGTGCTTGTCTCTTCGCGCAAAAAGCACGGGACCAAAGCCAATCGAGAACACCTCCGCCTTGATGCCAGACCAGCGCCCGACGATGTAATGGCCATATTCATGCACCGCCACGATCACGGAGAGGGCGGCCACGAAGGCCAGAAGCGTCATGAAGAGGCCGCCAAACTGCGGAAGAAGAGCGGTCATCTCTGGGGAATAGTCCTATTTGCTGGCGTTTTTCTATGCTCGGGTGCGGATCTGTGCGTCCATTTGCTTACGTGTAAGGTGGTCCACCTCTGCGACGGTTTCAAGCGTGATATCGCCCAGACCTTCCGCATGGGGGGCCATCACCTGCATCGCTTCGGCCACATGGTCGGTCATATCGGTAAAACCCGTGCGTCCCGCGATGAAGTGATCAAGCGCGCGTTCCTTGGCCGCATTGAACACAGCCCCCGCATGACCACCCGCCTGCATCACCTCCTGCGCGAGGGCGAGAGCGGGGTAGCGGCGCAGGTCCGGCGCGCGAAATTCCAGCGATCCGGTGGCGGCAAGGTCGAGCCGCTCCACCGGCAGATCGCGCCGTTCGGGCCAATGCAGCGCATAGCCGATGGCGTGGCGCATGTCGGGCGGGCCTATATGGGCCATGAGCGCGCCATCACGAAAACCCACGAGGGCGTGGACGAGGCTCTGGGGGTGGATCAGCACTTCGATCTGTTTCGGAGTGAACCCGAAGAACTCTTTTGTTTCAATAAGCTCCAGAGCTTTATTGAACATCGACGCGCTGTCGATGGTGATCCGCTGGCCCATGTCCCAATTGGGGTGGGATGAGGCCTGGGACACGGTGGCACCGGGCAAATCTTCCAGCGGCCAATCGCGGAACGCGCCGCCTGAGGCCGTGATGATAACCCGCTCGGCCTCGGAAATGTCCTCGCCGACAAGCGCCTGAAAAACCGCCGAATGTTCGCTATCCACGGGCAGGATACGCGCGCCTCGCGCCTGTGCGGTGGCCAAGAGCAGCGGCCCGGCTGTGACCAGCGATTCCTTGTTCGCAAGCGCAAGCGTGGCCCCTTCGCGGAGCGCCGCCATCCCAGGTGCCAGACCTGCGTGGCCGACAATGGCCGACATGGTCCAATCGGCGGGGCGCGATGCGGCCTCGATGAGCGCCCGTGCCCCGGCGGCGGCCTCGACCCCTCTGCCGTCAAGGGCCGCGCGCAGATCGGGCAGCGCGTCCTCATACGCGGTCACAGCCACTTGCGCGCCAAATTCCCGCGCGTCCGCCGCCAGCTGTGCAATGTTGCGCCCGCCGGTCAGCGCCACAACCTTGTAGTCATCCGGCGCGCGGCGGATCAAATCGAGCGTGTTCTGCCCGATGGAGCCCGTCGCCCCCAGAACACTCACCCGTCTCATGCGAGCCCCGGCAAAAAGCCAAACGCCCAAAGGAGACCCGCCAAAAGCGCGCCGCCCAGCATTGCGTCAAACCGGTCCAGAACGCCGCCATGGCCGGGAATGAGGTTCGAGCTGTCCTTCACACCCAGACGGCGCTTGATCCAGCTTTCCCAGATATCGCCCATCTGCCCGGCGAGGGCGACCAGCACAGACACCACCGCAAGCCCCGCGCCTGCGCCAAGCACACCTGCAAAGGCAAACCCGACACATGCCGCAGCGACCCAGCCTGCAATCGTGCCGGACCATGTTTTCTTGGGGCTGATGGCGGGCCAGAACTTTGGCCCACCAAGGCTACGCCCCGCGAAATATCCCGCCACATCCGAGGCCACGACGACCGCAATCACCCATAAAACCCACAAAAGCCCCGCCCCATCGCGCAGGCTGACCATGGCATAGCAGGCAAGCAATGTTGCGGCGGCGAAAAGCCCGAATGTAACCTTTTGCGTGGGCATCCGACCCGCGCCCGCTAAAGCGGCGACCAGAAGCAAGGGCAGCACCATGAGGCCCGGCACGACCCACGTCACCGCCAGCGCGGCAAAGCTCAGTGCGCCAAGCATGAGCGCCGTGCCCCGCGCCTCAGGCGCGATCATGCGCGACAGCTCCCAAACCATCGCACCGCCCAAAAGCCAGACGCCCACGGCGAAGAATATCCCGCCCAGCCACAGCTCGATCACGCCGATCACGATCATCACCGCCGCCGATATAAGCCGGGGGGCGAGATCGCCCCAGCGCGCCGCGCCGCTCATGCGGGCACGGCCCCGAAGCGGCGCTCGCGATTGCCATAGCTCGCCACAAGGGTTGCGAAAATCTCGGACGAAAAATCTGGCCAGAGCGTGTCGATGAATTCATATTCCGCATAGGCCGATTGCCAGAGCAGGAAGTTGGAGATGCGTGCCTCACCGCTGGTGCGGATCACCAGATCGGGATCGGGCAGAACGCGGGTGTCGAGAAATTTGGTCAGCGTCTCTTCCGTCACATCCGCCGGGTTCAGCTTGCCGGAGGCCACTTCCTCGGCCAGCCGTTTGGTGGCCCGGCTCACCTCATCACGGCTGCCGTAGTTGAGCGCGATTGTCAGATGCACGCGGTTATTGTGGGCGGTCATGCCCTCAAGCTCATCCATGAGGGACACGAGCTTGCGATCCAGCTGCACCCGGTCCCCGATGAAACGCACGCGCACGCCCTCATTGCACAGCGCACGGGCCTCTTTGGTTATGTATCGGCGGAAAAGGCTCATGAGACCTGCGACCTCGACCTGCGTGCGTTTCCAGTTTTCCGTAGAAAACGCAAATATCGTCAGATACTTGACGCCTAGATCCGGGCAGGCCTCAACAATCTCGCGGACCCGTTTGGCGCCTGCATGGTGGCCGAAGAGGCGCGGACGCCCGCGCGCCTGCGCCCAGCGTCCATTGCCATCCATGATCACGGCCACATGCTTGGGCCCGCCCTCTGCGATGTCCGACGTACCGGACATCAGACCTGCATGATCTCCGCCTGCTTGTGTTCCAGCGCGTCATCCACCTTGGTGATAAACTGATCGGTCATTTCCTGAACCGCACCTTCCCAGAATTTTTGATCATCCTCGGACATGCCATCGGCCTTTGCCTTCTTGATCTGGTCCATCCCGTCACGGCGCACGTTGCGAATGGCCACCCGCGCATGTTCGGCATATTGCCCAGCGACTTTGGTCAGCTCGCGGCGGCGCTCTTCGTTCAGCTCGGGGATGGGCAGCATGATGATCGTGCCGTTGAGCTGCGGATTGATCCCCAGCCCACTTTCGCGCAGCGCCTTTTCCACCTTGTTCACAAGACCCTTGTCCCAGACATTGATCGTGACCATCCGAGGCTCGGGGACATTCACAGTGCCCACTTGGTTGATCGGGGTCTGCTGGCCATAGGCGTCGACCATCACAGGCTCCAGCATGGAGGCCGAGGCCCGCCCGGTGCGCAGGGACGCGAACTCGGTCTTGAGGCTGCCCATGGCGCCGGTCATGCGGCGCTCAAGATCATCGGTATCAAGGAGAAATTCGTCGGACACTGGAGAAGGCCTCATATTCTTGGAAACGGATTTCGCAACGGTTTAGAGCATGGCCGAAAGGATGTATAGAAAAACGCGCGCCTACTCGTGAACGCGCGTGTAAGTCCCCTCACCCGCGAGGATGCCCTTGAAGCCCCCCGGCTCTTCCAGAGAGAAGACGATGATCGGCAGGTTATTGTCGCGCGCAAGGGCGATGGCGCTGGCGTCCATGACCTTGAGATGCTTGGCCAGAACCTCATCATAGGTCACACTGTCATAGCGCACGGCATCATCATGGGTCATCGGGTCCTTGTCATAGACACCGTCCACCTTGGTGCCTTTGAAGATCGCCTCGCAGGCCATTTCATTGGCGCGTAGCGTGGCGGCCGTGTCGGTCGTGAAATAGGGATTGCCCGTGCCCGCAGCAAAGATGCAGACGCGCTTTTTCTCCAGATGGCGCACAGCGCGGCGGCGAATGTAGGGCTCGGCCACCTCATCCATCCGAATGGCCGAGATCACCCGGCAATAGACACCCAGCTTTTCCAGCGCGCTTTGCATCGCCAGCGCGTTCATCACCGTGGCCAACATCCCCATATAATCCGCCGTGGTCCGCTCCATCCCTTGCGCCGAGCCTTGCAGCCCGCGAAAGATGTTGCCGCCGCCGATCACCATGCAGATCTCGACCCCCAGATCATGCACAATCTTCACCTCGCGCGCGATCCGCTCGACCGTAGGAGGGTGCAGGCCAAAGGCGCTGTCGCCCATCAACGCCTCCCCCGAAATCTTCAGCATGACGCGTTTGAAGGTGGTCTTGGGGGTCTCGCTCATGGCGCGCTCCGATATATGATGGCGGGTTTGCGGGCAAAATGATCCAATCGGGGTCTGAGTTCAATGCCCAAACCCTCGCATGGGGAGGCCAAATCGCCTATGTGTCGCCACGTGTGGGATGAGATTGACATATGTGCGGACCGACCGGTCCTGATCGCCGGCCCCACGGCCTCGGGCAAATCGGCGTTGGCGCTGATGGTGGCCGAACGCTTTGGCGGCGCGGTGATCAATGCGGACGCGCTTCAGGTCTTTGCCAATTGGCGGATATTATCGGCGCGGCCGTGCCCGGAGGAAGAGGCGCGCGCGCCGCATCACCTTTATGGCCATGTGGCCGGGGATGCGGAGTATTCCGTTGGTCATTGGCTGCGCGATGTGGCCCCTTTGCTGGGGGGCGCGCGGCCCATAATTGTGGGCGGCACGGGGCTTTATTTCACCGCACTCACCGAGGGGTTGGCGGAAATCCCAGCCATTCCGCCAGACATTCGCGTGCGGGGTGATGCGTTACGAAGGGCCAATCTGCCCGCGATGGTTGCCGCCCTCACACCCGAAGATGCAGCCCGCGTCGATCTGCAAAACCCGATGCGGGTGCAGCGCGCTTGGGAAGTGTATGTCTCCACAGGCCGCGCCTTGGCCGATTGGCAGGCGGCAACTCCTGCCCCACTTGTGCCGCTAAGCAGTGCGCATGCTCTGTTGCTCGACGCCCCAAAAGACTGGCTCACCCCCCGGATCGAGGCGCGGTTTGACGCGATGATCGCGGCAGGTGCGCTGGAGGAGGCGCGCGCGAACCTGCCCAGATGGGACCCTGCGCACCCCTCATCCAAATGTATCGGCGCGCCCGCTCTGATAGCTCACCTAAGGGGAGAGATCACCCTTGAAGCCGCTCGCGAGGCTGCTATCATCGCAACGCGGCAATTCGCCAAACGCCAGCGCACATGGTTTCGCGCCCGCATGAGAAACTGGCAATGCCTCCGCTTACCGAGTGCTTTCGACTTGTGAATATCCGACACTTATGGGCATAAGCCTGTGGATAACTCCCGCGTTACTTTACCAAACCCGATAAAAGGCGTGATGCGACGTGACAGACGGCGTGCAAATCCAGACCCTCGTGCAATGGTCGCGCGGCGCGCAGTGGCGGCTGGGCTTGCCGCATAGCGCGGCACGCCATGCGCTGATCTGGGTCACCAAGGGGCAGGCGCGCGCCACGGTGGACGGTGTGCGGCGCGGCGTGGGCGTGCATAACGCGCTGGCGGTGCCAGCGGGCACGCTCTTTTCCATGGATCTCGGCGCGCAGTGTTTCGGCCTCGTCTGTCTCATCCCGGCGGGGGGTCCGTTCCTCATGCCCGACCGCCCGCAGCACTTGCGCATCCGAGAGGTGCAGAGCCAGTCCGAGCTGACCTCCCTGCTCGAGGCACTCAGCCGCGAGACGAACCACCCGCGTGATTTCTCGGATGAGGCCCGCGCCGCGCTGGCCCAACAGATCACCATATGGTTGCGCCGCGCGATGATCGAGCACGAGACACCCGACACCGCCACCGCGGCCGAACGTCTGGTGACGGCCTATGCGGCGATGGTGGAGCAAAGCCACGCGACGGGCGTGCCGATGGCGGATTACGCGCGAGGGCTGGGGGTCACGCCCACGCATCTCACGCGCAGTTGCAAGGCCGTGGCGGGAATGACGGCGGCTGATATGCTGACCGGGCGGGTCCTGCATGCGGCGCGCGACATGCTGGAAACGGGGCGCGATCCGATCCGTTTTATCGCAGCCCAGTTGGGGTTCAGCAGTGCGGCCTATTTCTCGCGCTTCATTCAGCATCATACCGGCAAAAGCCCGTCGGACCTGCGCCGCAGCGCTCAGACCGCAAGCCTTGCGTGGGCGCAGTGAGCAGTAATTAGCTGCCCCAGATGACTTTCACGTAATTGCGCGTCTCGCTGAAGGGTGGCACGCCGCCATATTTCTTCACTGCGCCCGGCCCTGCATTATACGCCGCCAACGCCAAACGCCATGAGCCAAACTCGCGGTATTGCTTGGCCAGATAGCGCGCACCACCTTCGAGGTTTTGCTTGGGATCATGCGGATCGACCCGCAGATAGGCCGCCGTGCCGGGCATCAGCTGCGCCAGACCAATCGCACCCTTATGGCTGAGCGCCGTCGGCTTCCAGTTGGATTCCTGCTGCACGAGGCGCAGGAAGAGGTCCTCGGGCACGTTGTGCTTGCGCGCCGCCGCCTTGGCCAATGTCAGGTATTCGCCACGATAACGCCCATCATAAGGTTCGCCCTCATCACCCCATTTGGTTGGTGTGTTGATCTTTGCCGGCTGTAGACGAACGGAGGCTTTATATTGCGAAGAGGCACGCGTATCGAGCACTTTGAGCTGGCTTTTGAAGCTCTTGGCGTTCTTGGAAAAGAGGTCAGCCTGCGCCACCCCTCCCACACCGATCAAAAGCGCAGATGCGCAGATCACCTTGGCCCAGCCCAAAACTGTCATGTCAGAATCTCATCCCCATCCCCACTGAAATGGCAATATACTGATTCCGCGCGGCTTTTCTACCCGCGCGTGGATTTTAGGCAATATCGTGCGATGAATTGGTGCATTTTACGCAAATTTAAGTCTTTTCATCTCATGCTCACGGTGATGTAACACTTGGCACTTGCTGAGGTGCAAGGGTGATAAATTTCGGGGGATTGGCGCATGGCCGGATCGGTGAACAAAGTCATTTTGATTGGCAATCTGGGACGCGACCCAGAGGTGCGCAGCTTCCAGAACGGCGGCAAAGTGTGCAACCTGCGCATCGCGACCTCCGAAAATTGGAAAGACAAAAATACAGGCGAGCGCAAAGAGCGGACCGAGTGGCATACAGTCGCCATTTTCAATGATGGTCTGGTGCGGATCGCCGAGCAATACCTGCGCAAAGGCTCGAAGGTGTATATCGAGGGCCAGCTGCAAACCCGCAAATGGCAGGACCAAAGCGGTCAGGACCGTTATTCTACCGAAGTGGTGCTCCAAGGCTTTGGCGGCACGCTGACAATGCTTGACGGCCGCAGCGACGGCGGCGGCGGTGGGGGCGGTTACTCCGGTGGCGGCGGCGGCCAAGGCGGCGGCTATGGCGGCGGTGGCGGTGATTACGGCGGCGGCATGGATCAGGGCGGCGGCGCGCCCTCTGGCGGCGGGGGCGGTGGGCCCTCACGCGACTTCGACGACGAAATTCCGTTCTGATTTTAACCAAACCTTAGCGGCTCGGGCGCATGCCTGGTGGATATGGATATCCGCTGGACCACCCCTGACCTGTCTCCCGCCCTGCCCGGCACGCCAATGCAGCAGCACCCGAGCTATGCACGCGCCTTGGCCGCGTTTGGCCGCGAGAGCGTGGTGGCAGAAGTCTTTGAGGGTAGCGCGCGGATCGCGCGCGCGCAGATCGCGCTACGCCAGATCGGTCCAGTGAAGCTTGCATGGCTCGCCCGCGGGCCAGTCTGGGCAGGGAACAAGAGGCCTCATTGCCTCACATCCCTCAAACGCGCGGCCCCGTGGCGAGCGCTTTGGATCACCTCCATTGATGAGGCCATGCCGCGCGGCCTAAGGGTCAGCCGCACCCTTCAGATGGCAGAAATCGATCTGCGTCCCGATGCCGTCACCCGCCGCGCAGCGCTTCATGGGAAATGGCGCAACCGCCTTTGCCGCGCCGAAGAGGCCGGGCTCACTCTCACCGCTCGCCCCTGCCGTCTGCCACGCGATGGCGCGCTTCTGATGCGCGAGGTGGCGCAGCGCAAGGCACGCGGGTATTCCGGCCTGCCACCGGACTTTACAGCCGCATGGCTCGCCGCCCATCCGTCCGGCTCGCTCTTGGTCGAGGCACGGCAAGGGTGCCAGACACTGGCCTTCATGCTCTTCTTGCGTCACGGGGACCGCGCCACCTATCACGCGGGCTGGACCGGCGCGCTTGGCCGTGCGCTCAATGCCCATAACCTCACGCTCTGGCTCGCCTGCGAGATGCTCGCCAAATCTGGCACCACTTGCGTCGATCTGGGGCGCATAGACCGCGCAGAACCCGGCCTTGCCCGCTTCAAACGTGGTGCCGGCGCGCTTATTATAACACTACCCGCCGCACATCTCAGCGTTTGAGCCGCCCAAACCCGCGCTACATGCTGCTTTGTCTCTGGCCTTTCACGCGCGCCCCGTATAGGGCGCAGGCAAACGACCTGAGGATACCCTGAATGGACCTGCGAAATATCGCGATTATCGCCCACGTTGACCACGGCAAGACGACTTTGGTAGACGAACTTCTGAAGCAATCCGGCGCCTTCCGCTCGAACCAGGCGGTGGACGAACGCGCCATGGACAGCAACGATCTGGAGCGTGAGCGCGGCATCACCATCTTTGCCAAACCGACCTCCGTGGTCTGGAAAGGCACTCGGATCAACATCGTGGACACGCCCGGCCACGCCGATTTCGGCGGCGAGGTAGAGCGGATCCTGAGCATGGTGGACGGTGTCGTCCTGCTCGTCGATGCGGCCGAAGGCCCAATGCCCCAGACCAAGTTCGTGACCTCCAAGGCGCTTGCCCTAGGTCTGCGTCCGATCGTGGTGCTGAACAAGGTCGACAAGACCGACGCAGAGCCTGACCGCGCACTGGATGAGTGCTTTGACCTCTTCGCCTCGCTCGATGCCGATGATGATCAGCTGGATTTCCCGCACATGTATGCGTCGGGCCGTTCCGGCTGGGCCGATCATGAGTTGAATGGGCCGCGCAAGGATCTGAGCGCGCTTTTTGACCTCGTGGTCAACCACGTCCCCGCCCCGCGCCAGATCGCGCAGGCAAATGACGACTTTCGGATGCTGGCGACCACTTTGGGCGCCGATCCGTTCGTGGGCCGCCTTTTGACGGGCCGCGTCGAGAGCGGCCATATCAAAGTGGGTGCCACCGTTCAGGCGCTCAGCCGCATCGGCCAGAAGATCGAGCAATTCCGCGTGACGCGCATTCAGGCGTTCCGCGGCCTTGCCTCCCAGGATATCGAAGAAGCGCAGGCCGGCGATATCGTCAGCCTCGCGGGCATGTCGAAAGCCACTGTGGCCGACACGATCTGCGCGCTGGCCGTGGATACCCCAATTGAGGCGCAGCCCATCGATCCGCCCACGATCACCGTCACCTTTGGCATCAATGACAGCCCCCTCGCGGGCCGCGATGGCAAGAAGGTGCAGTCCCGCGTCATCCGTGACCGCCTCATGAAAGAGGCCGAATCCAACGTCGCGATCAAAGTGACCGACACGCCCGGCGGCGAGGCCTTTGAGGTCGCGGGCCGCGGCGAATTGCAGATGGGCGTTTTGATCGAGAACATGCGCCGCGAGGGCTTTGAGCTTTCGATCTCCCGCCCGCAAGTTCTGATGCGCGAAGGCGAGAATGGCGAGCGGCTCGAGCCTATCGAAGAAGTCACGATCGACGTCGATGATGAGTATTCCGGCGCCGTGATTGAAAAGATCACAGGCGTGCGCAAGGGCGAGCTGACGGAGATGAAACCGGCAGGTGCGGGCAAGACGCGCATCATCGCGCGGGTCCCCTCGCGGGGCCTCATCGGATATCACGGCGAGTTTCTGACCGACACGCGCGGCACGGGCGTTCTGAACCGCGTGTTTCATGGCTGGGCCGAGCATAAGGGGCCTATTCCGGGCCGCCGTGCGGGCGTGCTCATTTCCATGGAAAACGGCGAATCTGTCGCTTATGCGCTGTGGAATCTTGAGGATCGCGGGCGGATGTTCATCGGCGCGCAGGCCAAGATCTACACCGGTATGATCATCGGCGAGCATAGCCGCGAAAACGATCTTGAGGTGAACCCGCTCAAGGGCAAGAAGCTGACCAACGTGCGCGCCTCGGGCACGGACGAAGCTGTGCGTCTGACCACGCCGATCACGATGAGCCTCGAGCAGGCCATCGCCTATATCGATGATGATGAATTGGTCGAGGTCACGCCTAACGCGATCCGGATGCGCAAACGCTATCTGGACCCGCATGAGCGCAAGCGGCACGCCAAATCAAGCTGACTTTACGCAGGGATCACACCGCTCTGACACACCTGACCCAGCCCTTTCGGGCTGCGTGAAGCGGTTTATTGCTTGCAGTTCACTTCCCGCATAACGACATGTGCAGGCTCAACAAGCGTTTTGTCCTCATGGTAGACCGCCGGATATTCCAGCAAAAGAACAAGCCCGCTCCGACGCACATATTTGCGTTCAGCCTCTTTGACGAGAACCTTCTTCACGCTGTATTTGGCCGGCACATCGACCTCCTTGAAACAGGCGATCACGCGCGCGTTGTCGCTTGAATAGGCAGGCACCGCCCCCAGCATCACGAGGGCCATCGCAGCCATAATAGCTTTGGGCATATGCATACTGCTCTCCTTCACAGCAAAATCCTGACGATTACCGTGACGCGCGATTGCGGCATGAATACGTATTTTTGAAGGTGGTTAATGGACGTTTACCAATCTCTGGCGCCGCGTCCTACGGCTGGGGCCAAGCCCCCTCATGTGATGAAATGCGCAAGCTCCAGCCTGCGCATCTCGTGAATCACAGTGCGCTGCTTACTTGCAGACGGCTTTGCGCAGCACATAGTGACCCTCGGTCGCCACGTGACGCTTTTCCATATAGACTGGCGCGTAATACATCTCGACCATCTGGCCGTTGTGATGTTCCCACTTTGTCTTTGCCGGATATTTCATATGCTTGGTGGTTTTATAAGTTGCAGGCACATAGACCTTATCGTAGCAGGCAACCTTCTGCCCTTCCCAAGCCATCGCCGGAGCGGACGCAGTTGCGGCAACGGCGATAATCGCACCCATCAAAATTGATTTCATTTTATCTCTCCATGTTGAATGAATAATTTTGAGAATACGCAAGCAGATCGCGGAGTGGCGACCATAAAATGGGACAACAGTGAGGTCCCGCGTCCATCAGCCGCAAAAAATTTCCGGGAATCGCAAAATGTGTGACATGTCCGCAATAGTTTCCACACCACCAACCTAAGTATTTGTTTTTGAAATGTTTCTATTACTGAAACAATCATGGTTAATAGTGACGCAATCAGCCGATCACGAAACAGTGAACGCACAAAAATCGATTCGCCTAACATCTGCAAGACGCGTAACTCCGGGTGAGCGCCCCCTGCCAATCACGCCTGTACTGCGACAAAAAGCTGTGTGAGACCGTTACTCTGAGGTCTCGACGATCAGCAACTCACGCTCGGATGCGCCGCGCGCATGGGCCAGCGCCTCTTGATACTCGGGCGAATGATAGCACGCCTCTGCCGCCTCGACGCTCTCAAAGCGTGCCACCACATTGCGGGGCCTCTCCTTGCCTTCAAGCTGCACATACCGACCCGCGCGGGCAATGAAATGCCCTCCATGTTTGGTGATGGCAGGCCCGGCGAGGGCTGCGTATTCAGCATAAGATGCGTCGTCAGTGACGGTTACATGGGCGATCCAGAGGGCTGGCATGGGCTTATCCTTTCAAAAGGGTTTTTACGGCCTCGATCGCCGCTTGTGCATTCTCGGCACTGGGTCCGCCGCCTTGGGCCATATCGGGACGGCCGCCGCCGCCCTTCCCGCCCAGCTCAGCGACCGCCACCTTGACCATATCCACCGCCGACATGCGACCGGTAAGGTCCTCGGTCACACCCGCCGCCACTGCCGCTTTGCCGCCTGCATCTGCAATCAGCAGGACCGCGCCCGATCCCATACGGCCCTTATGCTCGTCAATCAGCGCCGGAAGATCCTTGCCGGATACCCCGCTCAGAACCTGCGCCATAAGCGCCGTGCCACCCACATCCTCAGCTTCCGCAGAGCCCTGCCCCGCGCCGCCTGCCATAGCCAATTCACGGCGCAGCTGCGCCACTTCATTGGCCAGCGCCTTGCGCTCGTCCATCAGGGCGCGCACCCGGTCTGGCGTGTCCTCGGGCCGCGATTTCAACGCACCCGCAATATCAGCCACACGGGCAGATTGCGTTGCCAGATGGTCAAACGCCGCCTGCCCTGTCAACGCCTCGATCCGCCGCACGCCCGAGCTGGACGCCGCATCGCCAAGTGTCACGAAAAGCCCGATATCACCCGTCTGCCCCACATGGGTGCCGCCACAAAGCTCAATCGAATAGGTGTCGCCACTGGTGCCGCGCCCCGATCCCGCCGCACGACCCATCGACACAACACGGACCTCATCGCCATATTTCTCGCCAAAGAGCGCTTGCGCGCCAAGAGCGCGGGCATCGTCGGGCGTCATGATCCGCGTCTCAACGGGCGCATTCTGGCGGATGTAGGCGTTCACGTCCCGCTCGACGCGGCTCAACTCCTCCGCGCTCAGCGCCTTGGTATGGCTGAAATCAAAGCGTAAACGGTCCGCCGCATTAAGGCTGCCGCGCTGCGCCACATGATCCCCAAGGGTTTCCCGCAACGCCTCGTGCAAAAGATGCGTCGCGGAGTGATTGGCCCGAATGGCCCCACGGCGCAGCGGATCAACCTCAAGCACGGCCGCAGCTCCCTTGGCCAATGCACCCTCCGTCACTTCGCCCACATGGATAAACACGCCAGCAACTTTGCGTGTATCGGTGATGCGCGCCGCACCGCCCTCGATACGCAAGACGCCGCTGTCACCCACCTGCCCTCCGGATTCGGCATAAAACGGTGTCTGGTTGAAAACAATCTGGACGGCCTGTCCCTTGGCGGCGCTGGTAACCTGCGCACCGTCCTGAACGAGCGCCATGATCTGACCTTCGGCCACTTCCGTGTCATAGCCCAGAAAATCCGTGACCCCCGATGCCTCGGCGATATCAAACCACACATCCGCGTCCACCGCCTCGCCCGAACCGGACCACGCCGCACGCGCCTTTGCCTTCTGCTCGGCCATTGCGGCATCAAAGCCTACCACATCCACCCCGCGCCCTTTTTCACGCAGCGCATCCTGCGTGAGGTCAAGCGGAAATCCGAACGTGTCATATAGCTTGAACGCCGTCGCCCCCGGAAGCTCCGCCCCCTCGGGCAAGTCCTCAAGCGCGGCATCCAGAAGGCAAAGGCCCCGGTCGAGCGTCTGCTTGAACCGTGTCTCCTCCTGACGCAGCGTCTCCTCGATCATGGATTGCGCGCGGCCAAGCTCGGGAAATGCCTGCCCCATCTGCGTCACAAGCGCAGGCACCAGGCGGTGCATCAACGGGTCTTTCGCGCCCAAAAGATGCGCGTGACGCATCGCGCGCCGCATGATCCGGCGCAGCACATAGCCGCGCCCTTCATTGGACGGCATGACCCCATCAGCCATCAGAAACGAGGTGGAGCGCAAGTGATCTGCAATCACCCGGTGATGGACGTTACCCGGCCCGTCTGGGTCCTGACTCGTCGCATGAGCGCTCGCCTCGATCAGAGAACGCATGAGATCTGTATCGTAATTGTCGTGCTTGCCCTGTAAAAGCGCGCCAATACGCTCCAGCCCCATGCCGGTGTCGATCGATTGCATCTCCAGATCGCGCTGGGTGCCATCCTCGAACCGTTCGTTTTGCATGAAAACGAGGTTCCAGATCTCGATGAACCTGTCACCATCCTCGTCCGCGCTGCCGGGAGGGCCACCCCATATCTCGGGCCCGTGATCGTAGAACACTTCCGTGCAGGGCCCGCATGGACCAGTCGCACCCATGGACCAGAAGTTATCATCCGTGGCGATGCGGATAATGCGATCATCCGGCAGCCCTCCGTATTTCTTCCAGATCGACGCCGCTTCTTCGTCGGTATGGTAAACGGTGACCAGAAGCTTGGACTTATCCAGCCCGAAATCCTTCGTCAAAAGGTCCCACGCAAACTGGATCGCCTCCTCCTTGAAGTAATTCCCAAAACTGAAATTTCCCAGCATCTCAAAGAAGGTGTGGTGCCGCGCAGTGTAGCCCACATTGTCCAGATCATTATGCTTGCCACCGGCGCGCACGCATTTCTGGCTGGTGGTGGCCCTACTGTAATCGCGCGTCTCGACCCCGGTGAAAAGGTTCTTGAACTGCACCATCCCCGAGTTGGTGAACATCAGCGTCGGATCATTGCGTGGCACAAGCGGTGAGCTGTCCACGATCTGGTGGTCATTGCGGTCGAAAAACTCGAGAAAAGTGGAGCGGATTTCATTCAGCGTGGGCATCAAACTGGGCCTTTTTGAAGGGTGCAAAAGCGGTTTATCCCTGCACGCGCGCCAAGTCCACCAGCAACGAAAAAGGCCCGAGCGCGATGCGTCCGGGCCTTAGATCTACCAATGGAAGATCTTACGCTTCGAGAAGGTCGTCGCCGTCCTCTTTCGCGGCCTGCTTCTCGGCGAGTTTCTCAACCTCAGGCATTTCAAAATCCAGCCCATGCGCCGCACGAATCTTGTCTTCGATCGCAAGCGCAATAGGGCTGTTTTCCTTCAGGAAAGTTTTAGCGTTCTCCCGACCCTGCCCGATCCGCTCATCTCCATAGCTGAACCAGCTGCCGGATTTCTCGACCACGCCCGCCTTCACACCAAGATCAAGCAATTCACCCATCTTCGAGATGCCTTCGCCATACATGATGTCGAATTCCACCTGCTTAAAGGGTGGCGCCACCTTGTTTTTCACAACCTTAACGCGAGTTGCGTTGCCAACGACCTCGTCACGGTCCTTCAGAGCACCAATGCGGCGAATATCAAGCCGCACAGAGCTGTAGAATTTCAGGGCGTTACCACCCGTCGTAGTCTCGGGGCTGCCGAACATGACGCCAATTTTCATCCGAATCTGGTTGATGAAGATCACCGTACATTTCGTCCGGCTGATCGACCCTGTTAACTTGCGCATCGCTTGGCTCATCAGGCGGGCATGAACGCCAACGCTGCTGTCGCCCATATCACCCTCTAATTCAGATTTCGGCGTCAACGCGGCAACAGAGTCCACAACAATCATGCTGACTGCGCCCGAGCGCACCAATGTGTCCACAATCTCAAGCGCCTGCTCACCCGTATCCGGCTGAGAGATCAGCAATTCGTCGAGATCGACGCCCAGCTTGCGC
>ERZ887849.504-NODE-504-length-41775-cov-7.795757_pt1 | contig 41775 bp, 37 predicted proteins | sample MGYA00521267_ERZ887849 | MGnify/ENA primary metagenome ERZ887849 (study PRJEB32303, sample SAMEA104408601) | aquatic metagenome | biome: Brackish water; feature: Pelagic; material: water | place: Baltic Sea | collected 2014-06-06T16:11:00 | depth 2,863 m ... | reverse complement strand
TCGTGGAGGCGCTCACCGCTTATAGCGGCGCTGTGATCCTCGTGAGCCACGATATGCACCTTCTGAGCCTCGTGGCCGACCGGCTCTGGCTGGTCAAGGACGGGCGCGTAGCCCCCTATGAGGGTGATCTGGAGAGCTACCGAGCCATGCTGCTGGCCTCTGATACGCCGATGAAAAAGCCCAAAGAAGCCAAGCCCAAACGCCCCTCGCGCGACGCGATCCTTGCGCTGCGCGCGGACGTTAAGAAATGCGAACAGCGCGTTGAAAAGCTGAATGAAATGGGCGACAAGCTGGCCAAGAAGTTGGCTGATCCGCGCATGTATGACGACGGCAAATCCGACGAGGCCGCCGTGTGGCAGCGCAAGTATTCCGAAGTCATGGAAGCCCAGGAGCGCGCCGAGATGATGTGGGTCAAAGCGCTGGAAAAGCTGGAGAAGGCCGAGGCCTGAGTCTGCTTGACTTCCGCGCCTCCGGGCGCGAGTGAGGATCATGGACACCGCCTTTCTCATCACCACGTTCGTCACGCTTTTCATTATCCTTGATCCAATCGCGCTGACGCCGATGTTTGTGGCCCTGACCCAAGGGCTGACCCCGGCGCAGGGGCGCAGCGTGGGTCTCAGGGCATGTGTGACTGCGTCCATCATCCTGATCATCTTCGCGCTGGCCGGTGAATCCGTGCTTGGATTTATCGGCATCTCCATGCCCGCGTTCCGTATTGCAGGCGGGCTTTTGCTCTTCCTAACAGCGCTTGAGATGCTGTTCGAGAGACGCACCAAGCGGCGCGAGGATCAGGCGGATATCGATGATTTCCCCGATCCGTCAATCTTTCCGTTGGCCATGCCGCTGCTTGCCGGGCCCGGCGCCATTGCCTCCGTAATCCTTCTCTCGGGGCAACAGCCGGGATTCACCGGGGCCTTCTGGGTGATTGGGGTCATGCTTTCGGTGATGGTCATCGTGTTTGTGTTCTTCCTCTCTGCGGGCCTGCTGGAGCGTGGCTTGGGCAAGACGGGCATCAACATCGTCACACGTCTTTTCGGGATGCTTCTGGCAGCCCTTGCGGTGCAATTCGTGCTCGACGGTTTGCGCGGATTTGGCATCGCGGGCTAGGCGCGGGCGCAGCCCGGACCTATATGGCCCTCAGAGTGCAAGGATAGGCCAATGGACAATATTGACACCGCACAGCTCATTTACCTCTCACTTCTTGGTGGGGCGATTGTCTTTTGGTTCCTCGTCGCCAATCGCGGGCAGATGGGCAAGGTGCTGCAAGGTGCCGTGATGTGGGGGTTGCTTTTTATTGCCGTGATCGCGGCCTACGGGCTTTGGGGCGATATCCAGACCACGGTGCAACCGCGCCAGACGGTCTCGGCGGAGACGGGGCAGATCATCCTGCCGCGCGGCGCAGGCGGGCATTATTTTCTTGAGGCAGAGGTGAACGGCACGCCGATGCGCTTTGTCGTCGACACAGGCGCCACCCATGTGGTGCTCAGCCAGGAGGACGCGGCGCGCATTGGTTTTGATCCGGACGCACTCACCTATTTCGGGACCGCGCAAACGGCCAATGGCATCGTGCGCACAGCGCCTATCGAAATCGACACAATCACCATCGGCGACCTCACGGATCGCGGCGTGCGGGCTGTGGTGAATGAGGGGGATTTGTTCGAGTCGCTTCTGGGCATGAGCTATCTGGAGCGGTTTTCAAACATTCAGATCGCGAATGACCGTCTGATCCTCACGCGATGAGCGAAGATCACCCCTCAAACACCCTCTTTTTCTGCCTTTTTTTCCCAGCGACCACTTTCCTCGGACCAGTATTGCGCCGCACAGCCCGCCTCCGTCAGCGCCTTCCACTGGCCGCGCGCATGATCCAATGCTGACGCGTCATTGCCATCAAAAAGCACGCAGACCCTCTCCATCCGGCCCACCTCCTGCGCCGTCACATCGGCCCCGTCCACGGCCATAAGGCAGACAGCGCCGTTGGCCGCCTCAGCTTGGGTCGTCAGCAGCACAGGCTGATCGGCGGCGTGGGGCGACGTGGCCAGCCCGTGGGGCAAGAACCCCTCCTCCGGGCCGCGCCAGAGCTGCGCATCAAGCCACTCCATCCGCGCCACATCGCGCCCCCGCACGGCCACGCGCCAGCCTGCACCCAGCGCCTTCTCCAGAAGCGTTGGCAGGGTCGCCTCCAGGGGCCGCCGCGTCAGGTGATAGAAATACGCAGCCCCCATCAGCCTTCCAGCATATCGGTCACCAGCCGGTTCAGCGCCATGACACCCCAGCCCGTCGCCCCTTTTGGCGCATAAGCCGTATCGGCCTTCACGGAGGCCACCCCCGCGATGTCGAGATGGATCCACGGCGTGCCCTCCTGCACATAGCGCAATAGGAACTGCGCCGCCGTGATGGAGCCTGCATCGCGCCCGCCCACGTTCTTCATATCCGCGATCTGGCTCTTGATCATATCGTCATAGGCTTGGCCCATCGGCATTCGCCACGCGCCCTCGCCCTCGGCCTCGGCGGATTTCAGAAACGCCCGGCTCAGATCATCATCATTGGAGAAAACGCCTGCGTTTTCATGGCCCAGTCCCACGATGATTGCGCCGGTCAGAGTGGCCAGATCAATCATCGCGCGCGGTTTGTAGGTCTCCTGCGCATACCACATCACATCCGCCAGAACGAGGCGGCCTTCGGCATCCGTGTTGATCACCTCCACCGTGTCACCCTTCATGGAGGTCACGACATCGCCAGGCCGCGTGGCGCGGTCCGAGGGCATGTTCTCGACCAGACCCACAAGGCCCACGACATTGGCCTTGGCCTTGCGCCGCGCAATCGTGCGCATCGCGCCTGCGACAACGCCCGCGCCGCCCATATCCATGGTCATGTCCTCCATGCCGCCCGCGGGCTTGAGGCTGATGCCGCCTGTGTCAAACACCACACCCTTACCGACCAGAGCCAGCGGGGCCTCGCCTTTGGGGCCGCCCATCCATTCCATAACCGCCACCTTGGACGGGCTGATGGAGCCATGACCCACGCTCAACAAACAGCCCATACCGAGCTTTTCCAGCTCCGCCTCCTCCAGGATCTTCACCTTGAGGCCAAGCGCCTCCATGTCCTTGATCCGTTTGGCAAATTCTGTGGTGGTGAGGTGGTTGGCAGGTTCACTCACCAAATCGCGGGTGAAAAACACACCCTCGGCCACGGCGCTGACGCTTGCCGCGCTCACTTCCTCGGGTTTGGCCACCTGTATGGTGATGCCGTGCATCGGCTTGACCTCTTCAGTCTTGCGCGCGGTAAACTTGTAAGCCCGCAGCACCGCGCCCAGCGCCACCTCCTCGGGGCGGCGCACAGCCCCCGCAAGGATCAGCATCGGCCCGTCGCCCTTCACCTTGCCCAGCGCGGCTCCCGCCTTGCGTGCCTCTACGGGTTTCGCGCCACGTTCCACACACAGCACATCCACGGCTTCGGCCTTCATCCCCGCAGGCCAGGCCAGCGTTTTCACATCGCCTGACTTGGCCTTTTCCAGCGCCCCGCTTTCGATCATCCGCGCCAATGCGCCTTTGGTCAGGCGGTTCACCCGGCGCGCGGCAGGATCAAGCTTGCCGTCCTTGCCCACGCATACGGCCACACGGCCCTCCGCTTCGGCAATGGCATCGAGATCAGCGGCAGTCACGGTGAGGGCGGCGATAGGGGTTTGGGGGCTCATGAAGCGTCTCCTTGCTGGGTGTCTGGCCTGTATGTGACCTGTATCTGGCAACTGGTCGAACCCTCCAGATAGCGCGGGGTCCGGGCGCGCCCAATAGGGCTCATTTCGCGGCGATGTGCAATCCCGGGCGCAGTGCTCCGCGCAGACCTGCGCCGCGCGCGTTATTGGTGTTTTCCAATGCCGCCAATTGCGATAGGTTCCCACTAGATATGGGGGATAGGAGACAGGTGTGACCAGATTCGACCGCTACATGCTGTCGCAATTCATGGTGCTCTTCGGATTCTTCGCGCTGGTTCTGGTGTCCATCTTCTGGATCAACAAGGCGGTGCGCATGTTCGATCGGTTGATCAGCGATGGTCAGTCCACTTGGGTATTTTTGGAATTCACGGCGTTGACGCTTCCGGGCGTGATCGGCGTCGTGTTGCCCATCGCGGCCTTTGCAAGTGCCGTCTATGTCACCAACCGCCTCAGCACCGAATCCGAGCTGACCGTCATGCAGGCCACTGGCTATTCCCCGTGGCGAATGGCGAGACCAGTTGTGTTTTACGGGCTGATCATCGCGCTGATGATGTCCGCCTTGTCCCATTACCTGATCCCCGCGAGCCTTGTGCAATTGGAAGAGCGCCGCATGGAAGTCTCACGCAACGTCACGGCCAAGCTCTTGACAGAAGGCGAGTTTTTGCACCCGGCCAATGGCGTGACCTTCTATATCCGTGAGATCACCCCCGAGGGAGAACTGCGCGATGTGTTTCTTTCGGATCGGCGCAACCCGGACACGGCCGTGACCTATACTTCCGCACAGGCCTATCTGGTGCAGGAGGGTGGCGGGACCAAACTGGTGATGATCAACGGGCTCGCCCAAAGCCTTGCGCGTGAAGGCCAGCGGCTTTTCACCACCACGTTCGAGGATTTCTCCTACGACATCTCTGCGCTGGTCTCAACCAACGCGGCCAATCTCAACAGGATTACCTTTGCTAGCACATGGGATCTGATCACGGACGCGCGCGCCGTGGCGGAGCGGACCAATGTGAGCCATGCCCAGGCGCTGAGCGTGCTGCACAACCGCTTTACCAGCGCGTTGATGTGCGTGATCGCGGCCCTTGTGGGATTCGCGACTCTGCTTCTGGGCAGCTACAGCCGCTTTGGCATCTGGCGGCAAATCCTGACGGCATTCGTGCTTCTGGTCGGACTGAAACTGATCGAGGGGGCCTTAGCCGGGCCTGTCCTGAGGTCTGCGATGCTCTGGCCGCTACTTTACCTGCCCGTTCTGGGTGGGGTGGGACTGAGTGTGACGCTTCTCTACATGGCAGCGCATCCCGGCATCTTGCGCCGTCTGATGCCGCGCCGCAGGGAGGTCTCTGCATGACCCTGCATTACTACTTTGCCCGCAAGTTCCTGTGGACCTTCTTTGGCATCACGATGATCTTCGTCGTGCTGCTGGCGCTCGTCGATCTGGTGGACGAGCTTCAAGATTTCCCGGACCTGCCGTTTCTCGACGTGTTTGAGGTCGTGCTGCTGAACTTGCCCCATGCCAATTACGAGATCCTGCCCTTGGTGCTGATCCTTGCCTCGGTCGCTCTCTTCGTGCGGCTCGCGCGCAGCTCGGAGCTTGTGGTGCTGCGCGCCTCGGGACGTTCGGGACTGGTCGGGTTGCTGGCGCCGGTGATCATGGCCGGGATAATCGGCGTGGTGGCGGTCACCATGTTCAATCCGATCGTGGCCGCCTCCTCCAAACGCTACAATGATCTGGTCAACGGGCATATGAACATGGGGCAAAGCGTTCTTGCCATCGCGTCCGAGGGGCTTTGGCTACGACAGGGCAACGCGTTCGGCCAGACTGTCATCCACGCCACACGGGCCAGTTCTGATGTAACGGTTATCTATGACACGACGTTCATCTCCTTTTCCCCCGAGGGAGAGCCCTTGCGCCGGATCACCGCGCGCAGTGCGCGTTTGGGGGATAGCGAATGGGTCCTGAGTAGCGCGAAGCTCTGGGATTTAGGCACTTTGCGCAATCCCGAGGCTGAAGCGCGCCAGATGGAGCGGCTCAGCGTGCCATCCCCCCTCACACGGGACCGGATCGTCGATAGTTTCGGCAAGCCGGAATACATATCACTCTGGGATTTGCCCGAATTCATCACACAGCTTGAGGAGGCCGGGTTTTCCGCGCGCCGTTATGCGGTATGGTTTCAGATGGAACTGGCACGGCCCCTCTTTCTCATGGCCCTCGTGCTGGTGGCGGCGGCCTTCACAATGCGCCATGGGTGCACCTCGAACACAGGGGTGTCGGTATTGACGGCGATCATGTTGGGGTTCACCCTGCATTACGTGCGTAACTTCGCACAAGTGCTCGGCGAGAACGGCCAAATCCCCGTGATCCTAGCCGCCTGGGCACCGCCGATTGCCTCCTTCCTGCTGGCGGCGGGCTTGTTGCTGCACACGGAGGAAGGATGATGCGCATGACCCGCCTTCTCCCGGTTCTGGCGCTCTGGATGGCGCTTGTGATGCCAGTGCTGGCCGTGGCGCAGGGCCTTTTGCCAGGCGCCGGCCAAGATACCGGGCCCGCCGTTCTGATCGCCGATGATGTCTATATCACCGGCAATGATACGTTGGTCGCCGAGGGCAATGTCGAAGCGCTTTATCAGGGGCGGCGGATCACGGCGCGCTCCATCACTTACGATCAGACCCGCGAGACTTTGGTTCTGGACGGACCCATAACGCTTGATGACGGGGACTATACGGTTGTTCTGGCGGATAGTGGGGAACTCGACACAGAGATGCACAACGGCATCCTGCGCGGCGCGCGCATCGTGATGGACGATCAATTGCAGTTGGCTGCACAGCAGATGAACCGTGTCGAGGGGCGCTACACCCAGCTTTACAAAACCGCCGTCACCTCGTGTCAGGTTTGCACCGATGGTCGCCCCCCCCTGTGGCAGATCCGCGCCCGGCGCGTGGTTCATGACCAAGAAACACGCCAGCTCTATCTCGACGATGCGCAGTTCCGCATCTTTGATACGCCCGTGTTCTACATGCCCCGCCTGCGCCTGCCCGATCCCACGCTGGAGCGCGCAACGGGCTTTCTTATCCCCTCACTCTACAACTCCACCCTGCTCGGTGTAGGGTTCAAGGCCCCGTATTTCATCCGTATTGGTGATCACAAAGACCTCACCATTACGCCCTATCTCTCGACCGAGACGCGAACGCTTGAGTTGCGCTACAGACAAGCCTTCGCGAATGGCGGGATCGAGTTCAACGGCGCAATTTCCGATGATGAGCTGGGACGCGGGCGGCGCGGAACACGCGGATACATCTTTGGGCGCGGCGTGTTCGATCTGCGCAATGACTACATCCTGCGCTTCGATATCGAAGCGGTGAATGATGACGCCTATCTTGTGGACTACGATTATTCCACCAAAGAGAGGCTCGACAGCGAGATTTCAATCGAGCGTGTGGACCGCGACGAGTCGATGCGCGCCGCCCTCACCTATTACGAAAACCTGCTTTTGAACCAAAGCAACTCGACCCTGCCCACCGTCACCGCCGATGCAGCCTACGAGAAGCGTTTCTTTCCTGCCGCCACGGGGGGAGAGTTGCGCTTCTCCGCTGAGATCGCGAGCGGTTACCGCACCTCTGGTCTAACCACCGATGGTCCCGACATCGATCTGTTTGCCGATGGGCGTGATGTGACACGGGTGACTACCGAAGCGGCATGGCTGCGCAGCTGGACCCTGATGGGCGGCATCCGCGCGGGTGTGCAAGCGGGTCTCGCCGTGGATCATTTTGAGATCGCGGGCGCGGGCGCCACCTCGCTCAGCTCCGAGACGGACGTGACCCCTGTCGCTGCCATCACCTTCCGCTATCCGCTGGCCAAGACAACGCCGCGCGGCGTGAGCCATGTAATAGAGCCTGCGCTGCAATTGGCTTGGGCAGGCAGCAACACGCCAAACGTGCCCAATGAGCGGGCCACGCGCACCGAATTTGACGAAGGCAATCTATTGTCGTTGTCGCGCTTTGCGGCCGATGACCGCCGCGAGCGGGGGCTGAGTGCGGCTTATGGGCTGACATGGTCCCGGTTTGCTCCTGACGGGCTCTCCAGCACGCTCAGCTTCGGGCAAATCGTACGCGACCGCACGCAGCGCGAAGCCACGGGCGGGATGACCTTCTCCAGCACCTCGGGGCTGCGCGGGGAATTCTCCGACACGCTCATCGCCGGGCAAATTGCGGCCCAGAACGGGCTGGCCTTTGCCGCACGCGGCCTCTTCGACAAGGATTTATCAACCACCAAAGCAGAAGCCCGCGCCAGCTGGCAAAATGACCTCGCCAATCTGGGCGCCACCTATATTTGGCTCCGCGCCGATCTGATGGAAGAGCGCCCCCGCAACGTCTCTGAATGGGCGTTTGACGGCTCCTACCGGTTGTCGCGCCATTGGACCGGACGCGCGGAATGGCGCTATGACGTGGTGAACGATGAAAGCGTCACTGCAGGGGTCGGCCTTCAATATACGAACGAATGCGTGGATATCGCGCTTTCGGCCTCGCGCAGGTTCGCCTCTTCCACTATCCTGAGCCCATCGACTGATATCAGCCTCACGGTGGGGCTGCGCGGGTTTTCTACCCGGACCGAAGACAAAAGCTACGTGCGAGATTGCAAATGAAATTGATGCGCCCCCTTCGCCACCTGACAGCCGCCCTAATTATGGGCACTTGCCTGAGTGCGACCGCCATAGCCCCGCCTGCCATGGCCCAAGGTCTGTTCGAACCTGTAATCAAGGTAAATGGACATGCCATCACCCGCTATGATCTGGAGCAGCGCGCCCGTCTTCTGGGCCTGCTGCGCGCGCCCGCCGAACCCAACAAACTGGCGCGTGAGCAATTGATCGAGGACCGCCTTAAGCTGGAAGCGGCCAACCGCCAAGGCATCGTGCTGAGCGATGAAGAGATCGCCACCGGGATGGAAGAATTTGCCGCCCGTGGGAACCTTACCGCCGAGCAAATGATCCAACTTTTGGAACGTGGCGGCGTTGGCAAGGAAACCTTGCGCGAGTTTGTGCGCGCGGGCCTGACATGGCGCGAGGTAACGCGGGTGCGGTTCAGCGCGCGTATATCGGTCAGCGAGGATGATCTGGAGCGTGCGCGCAACGCAATCGGCTCTGACACCGGTGTGCGCGTGCTTTTGTCGGAGATCATCATCCCGATGACGCCGCAAAACCAAGAAGAGGTGATGGCCAACGCCACCCGCATTTCCGAATTGGATAGCCAATCTGCCTTCGCGGCCGAGGCGCGGCGCTTCTCCGCGACCCCCACACGCGATCGTGGCGGGCAGATGCCGTGGACGCCGATCACCCGCCTGCCCGCTGGCCTGCGCACGATTGTTCTGGGCCTCGCGCCCGGCGAAGTGACCGATCCGCTGCCACTTGACGGGGCCGTGGCCCTCTTCCAGATGCGCGATATCGAAGAGATCGACGTGGCACAGCCCGAGTATTCCGCAATTGAATATGCCGCTTATTACATCGATGGTGGGCGCAGCGATGCGGCGCTCGCGCGCGCCGCGCAGATCGACGCGGATACGGACACCTGCGATGACCTCTATGGTGTGGCCCAAGGCCAGCCGGAAGCAGTGCTCGAACGCGGCACCAAAGCGCCATCCGAAATTCCACAAGACATCGCCATTGTGTTGTCGCGCCTCGACCCCGGCGAGGTGGATTACACCATGACGCGGGCAAACGGACAAACGCTGGTTCTGTTGATGATGTGCGGCCGGGCCGAAGTGATTGCCGAAGACCCCGCCACGCCTGCGGCACCTCAAGCTGCCGAAACGGCTGAGGGGACAGACGGCGGCGAAACTGTGGAGCTTGCGCCCGACGAGACAGCACAGCTTTCGGCTCAGATCGCCAATCAACGGATGGAGAGCTTCTCCGACGGCTATCTTGAGCAGCTGCGCTCCGAGGCGCGGATCATCGAATACTGATGTCCGGCCCCCTGCCCCCGGTCGCGCTGAGCTGCGGGGAGCCGGCGGGGATCGGCCCCGAGATCGCAGCCCGCGCGCGGGCCGCGCTTGGCCCGGCGCTGCCGTTCTTCTGGATCGGCGATCCGCGACACTTGCCCCCCGGCACAGAGATAACTGAGATCACATCACCGCAAGAAGCGCTGAGCGCGCAGGGCCTTCCGGTTTTGGTGCACGAGATACCCGGGGCCCTCACGCTCGGCACACCCAATCCAGACCATGCCGAGGGCGTGATCAGCGCCATCGCGCGCGGTGTGGAGCTTGTGCAATCGGGTGCAGCCTCGGCGCTTTGCACGGCCCCAATCCACAAAAAGGCGCTTCAGGACGGGGCGGGCTTTGCCTATCCCGGTCATACGGAATACCTCGCGGCCCTGTGTGGCGTGAAACAGGTGGTGATGATGCTGGCTTCGGATCAGCTGCGCGTCGTGCCTGCGACGATCCATATTCCCTTGAAGGACGTGCCTGCCACACTTACCGCCGCGGGTCTGCGCGAGACGCTGCAGATCACCCATGCGGGGCTGATCCGTGATTTCGGGATCGAGGCGCCCCGGATTGTGGTGGCAGGCCTCAACCCCCATGCGGGCGAAGGTGGCAAGATGGGGCTGGAGGAGACCCAGATGATTGGCCCCGTTGTAGATGAGCTGCGCCGTGAGGGCATGGACGTGCGCGGGCCAATGTCTGCCGACACGATGTTTCATGCAGCGGCGCGCGCGGGCTATGACGCCGCCGTTTGCATGTATCACGACCAGGCCCTCATCCCGATCAAGACGCTGGATTTCGACCGGGGTGTGAATGTCACGCTCGGCCTGCCCATCGTGCGGACATCGCCCGATCATGGCACAGCACTTGATATCGCGGGCCAAGCGCGGGCGAACCCGACCTCGCTGATTGAGGCCCTGCGCATGGCGGCGCGCATGGGCGCGGCGCGGCGGGCATGAGCGGGGGCGCTCTTCCTCCCTTGCGGGAGGTGATCGCGGCGCATGGCCTCACGGCGCGCAAATCCATGGGGCAGAATTTCCTGCTGGATCTGAACCTTACGGGCAAGATCGCGCGCCAGGCGGGCGATGTGAGCGCCTGTGATGTGCTCGAGATCGGCCCCGGACCGGGCGGCCTCACACGCGGGCTTCTGGAGGCCGGGGCGCGGCATGTTCTGGCCATCGAGAAGGACGCGCGCTGCCTGCCTGCGCTGGCCGACATCGCAGCGGCCTACCCCGCACGGCTCACGGTGCTGGAGGGTGACGCGCTGGCGATTGACCCGCTCAAATACCTCACACCGCCCATCCGCGTGGCCGCCAACCTGCCGTATAACATCGGCACGGAGCTTTTGATCCGCTGGCTCACCCCGGCCGACTGGCCGCCCTATTGGCAGAGCCTTACGCTGATGTTTCAGCGCGAAGTGGCCGAGCGGATCGTGGCCACGCCCGGCTCCAAGGCCTACGGACGTCTGGCACTTCTGGCGCAGTGGCGCAGCACGGCGCGCATCGCGATGAGCCTGCCGCCGGGGGCCTTCACGCCACCGCCCAAAGTCTCCTCCGCCGTGGTGCATATCGAGGCGCTGGCCGAGCCGCGTTACCCCGCCAGCCAGAAGGTGCTGGAGCGGGTCGTGGCCAAGGCTTTCAACCAGCGGCGCAAGATGCTGCGCGCGGCACTCAAGGGGCTCGCCCCGGATATCGAGGACCGCCTGATTGCGGCGGGCATTGCCCCCACGGACCGGGCCGAGACGGTGACGCTGGAGCAGTTCTGCGCGCTGGCCCGCGCGGTGGAGGCGGGATGAATCTCGCCATTCTGATGCCCGCAGCCGGCGCGTCACAGCGCATGGGCGGGCGCGACAAACTCATGGAGCCGGTGGGGGGTGAAGCCCTCCTCGTCCGCCAAGTGCGCCGCGCACTGGCCACAGGGTCTGAGGTCTATGTGACCTTGCGGGCGGACAGGCCAAAACGGGCCGAGGCGCTGAACAAGGTGCCACGCGCGCGCCATGTCTGGGTGGAAAAGCCCGATGAGGGGATCGCCGCGTCGATCCGCGCAGGCATCACCGCTTTGGGCGCGCCAGTGACGGCACTGATGGTGCTCCTGCCCGACCTGCCCGAGATTGAGCAGGCCGATCTGGAGGCGGTGATCGCCTCATACAACAAGCACCCCGGGGCCGTTTTGCGCGGTGCGACGGCGCAGGGCGCGCCGGGGCATCCGGTGATCTTTCCGCGCGCGTGGTTCGGCGCGCTGGGGCGGCTCAAGGGGGATCAGGGCGCGGGGGCGCTTCTGAAGGGCGATAACATCCGCCTGCATCCCCTGCCCGACGCGCGCGCCCTGACCGACCTCGACACGCCCGAGGCGTGGGAGGCATGGCGCAAGCGCACAGGGCTTTAGCGCGCCGGGGCACCGAGCAAAGCCTGCGCCTCGCGTGATCTCAGCGACACGCGCGCAGCCCCGAACCCTGCGGCATCCCCATCCGCAAGCGCGGGGCAAAGAGAAACGATTTCATCGCGTTGGGCACCGCTCACGCTTTGCATGGCCTGCTCGCCAGGCTGAAAACTCTCGCTCCAGACACCATCGGCCAAAAGCACCTCGTGGCGGTCACACATCACGTAAACATAGGTCGTGCCAGCGTCGGGGATCATGCGGCGCACGCCGCGCAGCCCCGTAAGATGCTTGGCCGCGACCAGAACTTCACGCTCGCCGAACATCATTTCGGCCTGACTACTGGCCAGAAGCATCCGGTGATTGGGGCTGACCATCATATCCCAGTCGGGCATCTCCTCGCCCAAAGCGCCCGCCTTGATGAAGACCGGCCGCAACCCGCGTGCGGCCTTCAGAGCCGCATGGCTCAGCGCGTTTTGCCCGGTCCAGCACAGCTCGCGGATGCCCTTGTCGCGGGTGATAACCGTGTCACCGGGGCGTAGATCCTCGACCGGGCGCAGGCCGCGCGGCGTGGCCACGGCCGTGCCGGGCGTGAAGCAGATCACCCGCTCAATCTCGCTGAATTCGGCCGTAGAGGTGACGTTGCCCGCGGCATCCAGAAACTCCACCCGGCCCGATTCCAGCCCTGTGCGGATCACGTTCTTGTCCACTCCGCTCAGGTCGAGCACGTCTTGATCGCTCCCATCGGCATCCTCGCCACCGGTGATCACGTGGTTTCCGCCCGCGCGCACCGGGATAAGGTCTGATTGCTCGCCGCCCAAGATGGTATCATCGCCCGGCCCCGCGATGATCGTATCCTCGCCCGTGCCGCCCTCGACAATGTCAGAGCCCGCGCCACCATCAAGGCTGTCATCGCCGCCCTGACCGAGGATTTCATCGGGCCCCGCGCCGCCCAGAATGGTATCATCGCCCTCGACAAACGGCGTGACGACAGGATCGTCTATGAGATCGCCAGAAAAGCTGAACCCCGAGCCTGTGGTGCGGGTTTCAAGTGTAAATTCGACGAACTCACGGTTCTCGAATGCGGCCGAGAACCATCCGTCCTGATCGGACGGGCTGTTCTGTTCAGTCCCCGCAGCGGTGACGGTCCCCGCGGTTTGGGTCAGCGCGATGGAGGTGTCGGCGGCTGTGGAAAAGGCGCTGAAGCTGCCGGAATCGATGGTGACGGATTCCTGATCGCCAACGCTGTTGCGGTCCAGATCGTTGATCGTCGCGGTGGAGTTGAGTGCTACGGGCGCGCCCGTGGTCGGATCGAAAAACTCCAACCGGAAGGAAGCCGTCTCCCCACCATTCGCGGCTCCGGACCCCCTGCCATTGTTGAGGATGATCTCAAATCCGGCCCCACCGGTGAGGTCCACATTGAGGTCGGTATCGCTCCGGCCCGTAAGGACAAGACGTCCCCAGACCGATGTGCCATCCTCCAATGTCGCCACATCGCGGTAGATCGCGACATCACCCTCTTGCGCGTTATTGTTCCCAGTGGAGCTATCCGACACCACGTTGCCAAAACTCAGCGTCAGCGGAGAGGCATCTAGGCCAAGCGCCGTGCCCTCACCCGCATCACCAAAGAGCGTGTCATTACCCGCACCGCCGAGGATGCTGTCATCAGCCCCCTCGCCCGAGATCAGATCCGCACCACCAAGCCCGGTGATAAGATCATCTTCATTGGTGCCGCGCAGCGTATCACCTCCCGCGCTTCCAGGAATCGTGGCCATGTGCAGTTCCCCCGTAATCCTGTCGCCGCATCCCGGTAGCGCCAGGGGCAGAGCGGACAATTTAATCCATATTATTTATGTAGAGGGGGCGGGAAATCGTCGTGAGGGGAATTACTGACGCTTGTGCGCAAACCAGCCGAAGTGACGGCCCGCCATGCGCTGTTTACCGCTTTATTGTATCTTAAAACGAAACAATCCCGGCGCATTGCCGGGATTGTTCCCACTCGAAACCGATATAGCCCCCGCGACCGATTCCGCGGAGCGGCCCGCCTCCCAACATGGGAGCCGGGCCGACCCTGCTGCAAAGGCTTATTTCGTCAGAAGCTTCGCTTCGTGCTTTTTCAGCGAGCGGCGTGCAGCCTGATAGGCGGCAATGCCTTCCGCGTCGCGCAGTTCGGGGAAGAGCATGAAGATCTCCTCGCGCTGCTCGGTGTCCATGTCGCCCAAAGTCTGCTCGCCGGGCTGAAAGCTTTCGGTCCAGCTGCCGTTGGAGAGCACGACCTCGTGCTGATCGAACATGAAGTGGATGTAGGTCACGGCGTCTGTGTCGACCGCGTCCACCCCTTCCAGATCGGTCAGGTGCTTGGCCGCAACGAGAACCTCACGGTCCTCGAAGTAGAGCGCCGACTTCTCGTTGTTGATCAGAACCCGGTGGTTCGGGCTGACCAGCAGGTCTGTCTCGGGCAGGCTACGGCCCAAGGCGCCTGCACGGATCAGAACCGGCTTCATCTGTGGGGCCTGAAGAAGCTCGCGCCCTTCCAAGTCCCGGCGACCAACCCAGCGGATTTCCTGAAGACCATTGTCGCGGGTGATGACTTTGTCACCCACTTCGAGGTCCTCCACCAGACGTTCGCCCTGCGGGGTTGCGATCTTGGTGCCCGGCGTGAAGCAGGGGATGATCCGCACGATTTCCTGGAAGGTCATCGTGCCGGTGATCGTGCCCGCCGGATCAAGGAAGTTCAGCGTACCGGAGATCGAGTTGCCATCAGGGTCCACTGTGCGATCGGTGATCTCAAAATCACCCGCGCCAGTGAGGTCCAGCGTGTCGAAATCGTCGCCGCCCGAGCCGCCGTCGGCATTGTCGCCATTGCCATCGTCGGAAGAGCCGATGATGAACGTATCACGCCCGGTATCGCCCGACATGTCATCCGCACCGGCACCGCCGATGATGGTGTCATTGTCGGCCCGACCTTCGATCGTGTCGTCACCGTCGCCGCCTTCGATGATGTCGTCGCCATTACCACCACGCAGGCTGTCATCGCCACCGCCGCCGAGAATGCTGTCGTCACCGTCCTGCCCGCGGATGAAGTCATCGTCGATGCCGCCGTCCAGCGTGTCGTTGCCGATGCCGCCGAGGATTGTGTCGTTGTCATCCTCGCCGAAGATCAAATCGTCACCCGCGCCGCCGTCGAGGAAATCGTCGCCATTGTCGAGCTCGGGGTCAATTGCGTCAGGGATGTTCACACCCGGCCCGTTGATCCCACCGAAGATGGTGTCGTCACCGTCGCCACCGAAGACAGTATCGCTGCCCTCCCCTGCAATGATCTCGTCATTGCCGGCACCGCCTGCAATGTCGTCGTCGTCCAGACCACCATCGATCACATCATCGCCGGCACCGCCGGTGATGGTATCGGCATCATCGCCGGTGAAGATGGTGTCATTGCCGGCGCCGCCTGCCACGAGGTCACGGTCATTGTCTGGGTCCGTGTCGGCAGGCACGAAGGGCGTGCCGTCGAACCCATCATCGGGCAGAGGGAAGCCGGGCGTGCCGGGCAGACCCACGGGCGCGCTTGTGTCGATGAAATCATCACCGCCGCCGCCGAGAGCCGTGTCCTGACCATCGCCACCGATGATCGAGTCGACACCGGGGCCACCGATCAAGCTGTCATCGCCATCGCCGCCAACAAGGGTGTTGTCGCCCGCATCGCCGCGCAGCGTGTCGTCACCGTCTCCGCCATCAAGGCTGTCATCACCCGCATCGCCGCGCAGGCTGTCGTCGCCGTCTCCGCCATCGATGTCGTCGTCACCTTCACGGCCGCGTACGGTATCATCGCCGCCGCCTGCCTCTACGATGTCATCCTGCGGACCTTCACCGGGCAGGATCGCGTCATTGGCATCAATCGTGTCGCCATCAGGATCCCCGGTATAGCCAAGGTCGATGACCTCGCCTGCCGCCGTGCCGGACACGATCCCGTCAGGGCCCGTGGGTGGCACGGGATCGTCCGAAATCGTCACGAAGACTTCGGCACTATCTATGCCGCCACGACCATCAGAGATGTCGTAGAAGAAAGAATCCGTCCCGGTGAAACCTGCATTCGGTGTGTAGGTCACCGTGCCGTCACCATTGTTGACCACGGTGCCATTGTCGCCGTCGCTGGCATTGAAAACCGTCAATGTATCGCCATCCGCATCGTCGTCATTTTCCAAAACGGAGATGTCGACCGCGACACCGGGCGCTGTGGTGATGCTATCGTTCACTGCAACTGGATCTGTGTTCGCTTCAGGCAACAAGAGGTTCTCGATCTCGGAGAAATTGCTGATACCCGTCACTGCACCAGTCACCGGGTCGAGAAACTCGATCGTGCCGCTGGTGGAGTTGCCATCGGGATCGACCTCTTGATCAACGATGTTCAAGGGCCCGCTGTCGCGCAGATCGAGCGTGTCGTCGTCGTCGCCGCCCGAGCCGCCGTCGATTGTATCGCCGCCATTGGCGCCGATGATCAGGTCAGCGTCATCACCGCCCTGAATGTCGTCGGCACCCTCGCCACCGGTCAGCACGTCGTCGCCACCTTCGCCGATCAGGATGTCGTCACCCTCTTCGCCGTTCAGCGTGTCGTCGCCCACGGCCACAACAGGAGCCGCATCGAAATACACATCCGTCAGCTTGATGCCCGAATTCGCGGGACCATCTTGCGCATGCGTCACGACGATCTGGCTCACCGGGCCGGGAATATCGACCAGAACCGAGTAGTTCGGCGAGGAATCGTCTTCGTTGCCGCCATTGCTGTCGGCGGTTTCGGCACCTGGGACAGCATCATTGTCAAGCAAGGTGACATTGGCACCCGCGGTCAGGTTCACCGTGATCGGCCCATCAGGACCAATCGCTGTGACGGTGACAACGCCATCGGCATCCACATCGTTGATGCGGAACGAGACATTCTCGACCGGGTTAGAGAAATCCAACGCGAATTCGGCGGCGTTACCCTCGCCGTTTGCCACATTGTCGAGCGAGCTGTTGGCGTCAACGCCGCTGCCGTCATCTACAATGCCAGTGACCAAATGGAAGTTGTCTGCAAAAACAGTTGAGTTGTTCGCACCCGTGGAGGTGGTCGAGAAGGTCACATCCACCGAGCCAGTGTTCAGCGTGAAGCCGCCCAACGCGTCGCCATCATCGATGCCCGGGGTGCCATCGGCCCCATCGGGATCGGTTGCTTCGCTCCAGCGGAACACTTCGCGTCCGCCTTCGAGGTTGTCGGTCGTGTCACGGTCACCGGCCAGCAGGTCATCGCCCGCGCGGCCATTCAGCTCGTCATCGCCCGCGTTCACGATGTCCTGATCGCCGGACTCGCCCGGCAGGGACGCATCACCACCATCGATCACATCACCATCGGCATCCGGGCCTGCGGCCGCATCAATCAGGTTGTCGGTTTCGTCGCCATCATAGACGCCTGCGCCGGTATCTGTTCTGTCAATCGACGTGTTACTCTCCTAAATATACGACCGTTTCCGGCGCGCCGCTTGATTTCGGATCAATTCCAAACGCCGCCGAGAATGCCTAACACTCACAAAGCGACCAGCACGGGCCTCGCATATTCAATGTGGGGAGTAGGGTGAGAGCGAAACTCGCTTCACCTCACAGGTTCAACCCTGCTTTTTCGCGCGTTCATCACGTTGACAAGCAACATGGCAATCACACGTCTCCCGCATCAAACAATGCGCGTTCCATGTGGTCGCCCCCGTGACCTAAAACATCGCCCCCCAGTTGGGCTCATTCGTTCTATGACAGGTGCTGTGAGCCAGAAAGAAAAAATTGGTGGGAAAGTGTCCGATATGGTTCGAAAATGGGCCATCCTTGCCTTATTGCGGCCGCTGGAAATACACGCTGCGAGGGATCAGGCCGTGCCCTGTGGATAAGTGCAGGGCGCTCATTTGCCTTTAAAATATAGTTTTAATCGGAATCTTTCCAATCAGAAATTCAACCTATAGGTGTTTTTTCCACATGCCCTGCCATCGTGGTTAACCATCATAAACAAGTGTTAACTATGTCTAAACAATGGCAAATCTTTCGTCGCCAAATTTCAGCCAATTGGTCAAACTCATCCGCTTTGGTCACGATCTGGAAACACAACGGCTCCGAATCAGCGCAATGCAGGTGAAAAACAGGCGCAATTTGAAACGATGATCATAATCGCCTTGATGAGGCCACATTCGACAAAAACGGCTCGCCTGCCTCTTTGCCCCAATCTGGCCGCATGTATGGCGCTCCGGCCCCGCAATCAGCACAGCACACGCCATTCCACACGCCCTGTTCGGGCCGCAGAGCCAAGAACAAATCACAGCCCCATTCAGTGAGAAAAACTGGTGTGCCTGGTACCCTTGGCCGGACTCGAACCGGCACGCCTCGCGGCGGGGGATTTTGAATCCCCTGCGTCTACCATTCCGCCACAAGGGCACGCGCACTGCTTAGCGAAGCTGTGCAGGCCCGTCCAGACCCGTGAGCGCGGTTTTTATTGCGGAGCCTTTTTACACACATGCAGGCGCGCGCCGGGCTTGACCACCCTGCCCCTGCATGGTTTGACCCAGCCAACATAAGAGATCTACGCTGCACCAGAGCAGCCACCCAAAAGGACCGGCCCGATGATCAGACGCCTTTACGAGTGGATGCTGCGTATGGCCGAGCATCCACAGGCCCTTTGGGTGCTGGCTTTTGTCGCGTTCATTGAAAGCTCGGTCTTTCCCATTCCGCCCGACGTCCTGATGATCCCTATGATCCTGGCGCGCCCCAGCCGGGCATGGCTGATCGCGGGGGTGGCGCTGGCGGCCTCCGTATTGGGAGGGCTTTTGGGCTATGCAATCGGCGCGCTGGCCTATGAGCAGATCGGCCAGCCCGTGCTCGCCGCCCTTGGCAAGGGCGACGCGATCGCCGAGTTCAACACCCGCTTCAACGATCTGGGTTTCTGGGCCGTGCTCGTGGCGGGCGTCACGCCCTTCCCCTACAAGGTCATCACGATCATGTCGGGCTGGACGGGCATGTCGCTGGGCACGTTCATCCTCACCTCGATTCTGGCACGGGGCCTTCGGTTCTTCCTCGTTGCCGCCCTGCTGTGGAAGTTCGGCGCGCCGATCAAAGAGTTTATTGAGCGCCGTCTGGGCCTGATGTTCACGCTCTTTGTCGTGCTTCTGGCGGGCGGGGTTTACCTGCTGAAATTCCTGTGATGCTCGGGCCGCGCACCCTCATCGTTTTGGCCGCTGGTGGCTCGCTCGCACTCCTCCTGGCCGCGTTTGGGTTTCAGCATCTGGGCGGTCTCGCGCCTTGTCAGATGTGTCTGTGGCAGCGTTGGCCCCATGCGGCGGCGGTGGTCTTTGGCGTTTTGGCGCTGGCCTTGGGTGGCAACATGTGGATTTGGCTCGGCCTGCTCTCTGCCCTCACCACCGCCGGGATCGGCGCTTATCATACGGGAGTTGAGCGCGACTGGTGGGAAGGCCCTTCGTCCTGCGCAGGCGGCGCCGGCGGGTTGGGTGGCACGGGCGCGGATATGCTCAGCCTCGATGTGCCGGCGCTCGTAGTGCAATGCGACGCCGTGGTCTGGTCCCTCATGGGCTTGTCGATGGCCAGCTGGAATATGCTCGCAGCACTGACGCTCGCTGCATTTTGGGTGCTTGCCCTGCGCAAGAGCGCTTGACGTAAACCCGCGCACGGCCCTAGCGTTGGGCCATGCTCAATCTTGATCCCCACCACTATACCTCGCCCGATATCCACGCCTCGGATGTCGCCAATATTTTCACCCGCAGTTGGCAGCTTCTTGGCGCCGCCTCTCGCCTGTCGGAGCGCGGCGATTACATCGCGGTCGAGATTGCGGGGCAGAAGGTCTTCGTCGTGCGCGCCAAAGACGGTCTGCGCGCGTACCGAAATGTCTGCCGTCACCGCGGTGCGCGGCTTTTGCCCGAGGGCACGGGGCGCTGCAACACGATCCGCTGCCCCTATCACCAATGGGTCTGGGGCGATGACGGCTCGCTTCTGAACGTGCCATGGTGGGGCGATGATGCGGATTTCAAGATGGAGGACTGGGCGCTCGACACGGTTGAGTGGCATATCTGGCGCGGGCTTCTCTTCGTGGCGATTGATCCCGAGATGCCCTTTGAGGAGCAACTTGGCGCCACGGAAGCGGAGCTCGCACCCGAACCGATGGAGAGCTACCAGTGGGTCCATGAAGAACGGTTGATCTTTGACGCCAACTGGAAAATCTACACCGACAATTTCGTCGAGGGCTACCACATCCCCGGCATCCACCCCGCCTTTCACCGCGCGATCGAGTTCGAGGCGTTTGAGACAGTTGCACTTGACGGTCTGGTGCGGATGAGCGCGCCGCCGCGCGAGGGGCTGTTTTACCGCGGCAAATGGATGTGGATGTGGCCAAACTGGACACTGTCGCTCTTTGAGGGGGGCATGAACACCTCGCGGATCAACCCCATTGATCATCAGCGCACTGAACTGATCTACAATTTCTACTTCGCCGATACGTCTGAAGCGACCAGAGCCGCGCGCGCCAAAACCATCGAGGACAACCTTCAGGTGATCCGCGAGGATTTCGAGGTCTGTCTTGAGACGCAAAAGAACTACCGAAGCGGCGGGTACCGCGCGGGCCCCCTGTCGCCAAGGCACGAGCAGGGCGTGGCTTATTTCCAAGACCGCCTGCGCGCGAGTCTTGCCAATGAGGAGCAACCGCAGGAACCAAGGAACGCTCTCTAGAGCGAGGATTTCCGCGTGCTCAGCAGAAGGCTCGTCTCGCTGGTTGCCACCCCCTCCAGCCGCCGAATCTCGCTCAGCACTTTATCAAACGCCTCCAGCGAGGCGGTCCCGATCTCCACGATCACGTCCCAGCGCCCGTTGGTGGAATGCACCGCCCGCACGGCGCTCAAGCCGCCCAACTGGCGCAGCACCCGCTCGGTCCCACGCCCCTCGATGCCAAGCATCATCAACCCGCGCACCGGGTCGCGCGCCACGTCCCCGCGCAACACAACCGAGTAACCCACAATCTCACCGCGCCGCTCCAGCCGCTCAATCCGCGCGCGCACCGTGGTCCGCGAAAGACCCAGCTCCAAGGCCAGATCCGACAACGCCGCACGTGCGTTATGGCGCAGTGCCGCAACCAGTTTGCGGTCGGTTTCATCCATTTCAGCCATATAGCCTCTCCGATTCGAGCAGTCTTTTATCATTTCGTGCAATTTGGCGGGTTATATGCGCCCTTATTGCGCAGCACATTCGGCAAATTACAACCGAGGAACGCACCATGACCCCCAAAACCTGTTTTCTGATCGGCGCGCCTATGGATGCGGGCAAGACCCGGCAAGGCTGTCTTATGGGGCCGGATGCCTACCGCGTGGCGGGGATCGAGGCCGCGATTGCCGGTCTGGGGCACAGCGCCGTCGATCTTGGCAACATCGCACCCGATGCGGCTCAGGCGCCGACCGCCCTCCCCGACCATCTGCACGCGCCTTCGGACGTGATCGGCTGGACCAAAGCCCTCGCCCGCGCGGCCGAAGAGACCCTGCCGCGCGGCCTGCCCATCTTCCTCGGCGGCGATCACGCGCTGGCGCTTGGCTCCGTGCTTGGCGCGGCGCGCCATGCGGCGGCTGCGCAACGGCCGCTCTATGTCCTCTGGCTCGATGCGCATAGCGACTACCACACGCCGGCCTCCACTGCCTCGGGCAACCTGCATGGCACGCCACTGGGATATATCACCGGGCGCGAAGGGTTTTACGGTTTTCCAGAAGTCACGCACCCCGTTCCACACCAGAACATCTGCCTGCTGGGCCTGCGCTCCGTCGATGCGCCCGAGCGTGAGATGTTGCAGCAAACCCAAATCCGCTACCACGACATGCGCCGCATCGACGAGACAGGTATCGCGAGCCCGCTGGCCGCCTTCCTCGCAGATGTGAAAGCGGCGAACGGGATGCTGCATGTCTCGTTGGATGTAGATTTTCTCGACCCGAGCTTTGCCCCCGCCGTGGGCACCACCGTGCCGGGCGGGGCCACGATCCGCGAGGCGCATCTGGTGATGGAGATGATCTGCGACAGTGATCTGATGACCTCGCTCGATCTGGTCGAGCTCAATCCGTTTCTGGATGAACGTGGCCGCACCGCGCAGGTGATGGTCGATCTGGCCGCCTCCGCCCTTGGCCGCCGGGTGTTCGACCGCACCACGCGCGCCTTTTCATAACACCCTCCCCAAGGAGCCCCCCCATGACCAATCCATATCCCTCCGACAAGGCCCTTGTGCCCTTCGTCAGCGTCGATCACATGATGCAGCTTGTGCACCATATCGGGATCGAGCCGATGCTGATCGGCCTCGCCGACGCCATCGAGGAGGATTTCCACCGCTGGGAGCTTTTTGACAAAACCCCGCGCGTGGCAAGCCATTCCGCCGAGGGCGTGATTGAGCTTATGCCCACCTCCGATGGCGAAGTGTATGGCTTCAAATACGTGAACGGCCACCCGAAGAACATGAAGGAAGGCCTGCAAACCGTCACCGCCTTTGGTCTTTTGGCGGATGTGGGCAATGGCTACCCCGTGCTTCTGAGCGAGATGACACTCCTGACCGCGCTGCGCACCGCCGCGACCTCGGCCATGGTGGCCAAGCATCTGGCCCCCAAAGGCGCGCGGACCATGGCGATGATCGGCAATGGCGCGCAGTCCGAATTTCAGAGCCTCGCGATGAAGGCGATTTGCGGCATCGACACGGTGCGGCTTTGGGATATTGACCCGGCGGCCACACGCAAAGCCGCGGCGAACCTACGGGGCACGGGCCTCACGGTTGTGGAATGCAGCAGCGCTGAGCACAGCATGGAGAGCGCGCAGATCATCACCACTTGCACCGCGGACAAGCAATGCGCGACCATCCTCACCGACAACATGATCGGCGCGGGCGTGCATATCAACGCCATCGGCGGCGATTGCCCCGGCAAGACGGAGCTTGCCGCCGAGATCCTGCACCGCTCGGATATCTTCGTGGAGTTCCCCGAGCAGACCCGCATCGAGGGCGAGATTCAGCAGCTTGCCCCCGATCATCCCGTGACCGAGCTTTGGCAGGTCATCAATGGCACCGCCAAGGGCCGCACCTCCGAGCGGCAGATCACGCTGTTTGATTCCGTGGGCTTCGCGATTGAGGACTTCAGCGCCCTTCGCTACGTGCGCGCCGCGACCAAGGGCACGGCGTTCTATCATGATCTGGACCTGCTGGCCGATCCCGACGATCCGCGCGACCTCTTCGGGATGCTGCGCCGCGCCGCACCCTGAAGCGCCCCACCCAAAAGCTGAGGCGCGCCTTGCGACAGGCGCGCCTCATAATCCCTCAGAGCCGATGTATGCTCAGGAAGAAACCAAGCCAAACCCTGAGGGAATTTCCGCCAGTCTAGCCGTCCGTCGACGCAGGGATGAGGCCCTGTTCCTGACCCGAGACCATTTCGGCATCGTCCAGCGCGCCATCGCCATTGGCGTCAATCTGGCTGAAGGTTTCGGCGGTGATCTCCGGGTAGACGGCCTGCACCTCGTCCATGGTCATGAGCCCGTCGCCATTTGCGTCAATCTCAACCGCTCCGTCGCTCATGGCGATTGCCGAGTTGGCCAATGCGCCAAGCGCGAGGGTCAGTGCGATGAATTTTGTCATGTCAGATCTCCGATTTTTATCGTTGCTGTATGGAAGGCCCCGTTTTGCGGCCCTCACATCACAGGATGCATGGGGGCGGGTTTGCATCCCTCGTCCCGCGCCGGGCGGCGCCTGCGGCAGCGCGCCGCTCATTTGGATCAAAGACTTCGGCGCTCTGCCGCCCAAAAAGAGGGGTTTGCGACTTTGAGGTGAGGATCGGCGGAAAGCCCCCAGATTGCCGGGGCTTTTGCACGGGCGCAGGGTCAGGCTCACTCAGGCCCCTATAAGGAGACCGCGCCAATGCCCTGCTCCAGACACCCTTCGCACAGCGATCGCGGGCAGGCGCTTTGCGTCTTGAGCGATGATCTGATGCGATTGGCCCGGCGGCTCGCCCACAGCGAGGCAGAGGCACAGGACCTCGTGCAGGAAGTGCTCTTGCGCCTCTGGATGCGGCGCGCGGAGGTGGCAGAGGTGGACGATCTGCGCGCTTATGCCCGCACGAGCCTGCGCAACCTTTACCGCCAAGGGCTGCGCCGGATACCGATGGAGGCCTTGGAGGAATGTGCGAGCCCCACTGTGGACCCCGCCGTCTTTGGCGCGCTGGCCCTGCGCGATGTGGCAGGGGCCATCAACCGCCTGCCCGCGGATCAGGCGCGGCTCATGCGATTGGTGGCGGCGGGCGAGACAAGTCCTGCTGCGCGCGCGGCACTCACCGGGGTGCCGAAGGGCACGGTCATGTCGCGATTGGCCCGTGCGCGGGCCGCGTTGCGCGGGGATATGGGGATCGCGCCTGATGCCCCGGTCAGCAGCTTGATCTGAGCGCAGCCATCTGAGCGCAGTCCGGAGACAGACGCAGGCCGGACCGCAGATTTTGATTGTTCCAGACACGCAATATGCCTCAATGGACCTATGGAGCAGAGTACCGGACAGACATGCAGCGTGACGATTCTCATCGCACCGCATTTCAATATGGCCGCAACCACCGGGTTCATCGACCCGCTGCGCGCCGCCAATTATCTCGATGGTGCGGCCTACTTCAAATGGGATTACGTGTCGGAGCGCGGGGGCGCGGTTCTGGCCTCCAACGGGATGCAGATCATAACGCAGCCCCTGTCAGAGGTGGTCCAGCAGCGGCGCGACATGGTCATTGTCTCCACCAGCTGGACCCCCCAGCAGCATGACAGTGCCGCTATGCGCAGCGCACTCTGGCGGTGGGCGCGGGGTGGGGCCACGCTGGGCGCGCTGGATACGGGCGCGTTCCTTCTGGCGCAGGCCGGGCTTCTGGAGGGCCGCAGCGCCACGGTGCATTACGAACATATGGATGCGTTTGGAGAGATGTTCCCGAACGTGGAACTCAGCGAGGCGCTCTGTGTCTTTGACGGGGCGCGCATCACCTGCTGCGGCGGATCGGCGGCGATGGATTTCGCGCTTCAGATCCTGCGCGGGCTGAAGGGCGATGCGCTGGCCAATGCGGCCGCGCGCTATCTTTTTCATCAATCCGTGCGCCCACCCGGCACCGCACAAAACCCCGCCCTTCTTGAGCCGCTGGGCGTGGCCGCCCCGCCCCCCGTGCGCCGGGCCATCGCCTTGATGGAACAGCATCTGGAGGAGCCTTTGAGCATTGCGGAGATCTGCGCGCGCACCGGGCTCTCGCACCGTCAGATGAACCGGCTGTTTGCCACCCATGTCAAAACGCCCCCCGCGCTTTACTATCGCGACATCAGGCTGGACCGCGCGCGCGGCCTCGTGACCCAGACGCTGATGCCGATGTCCCAGGTGGCGCTGGCCTCGGGCTTTGCCAGTCAGGTGCATTTCAGCCGGGCGTATCGCGCGCGCTTTGGCCTGCCGCCCCGCCGTGACCGGATCGAGGGGCGGGTGCCGTTCGAGTTCCGCGCGTGGCCGATGCATCGCAGGACGACGCCGCAAGGTGGCGAATAATGTTAATTGTGCGGCGATCTGCGCATAAATGCCCTCCCGCGCCTGCGGCACCATTCCCGCCAGCCCCCCTCTTGCGAGAGCCCAGATGACCAAGCCCCCCACCGCTCCTGAATTCGCCGCCATCCGCCGCGGCTATGACCGCGATCCCGCACGCAGCCTGTCGCTGCGCTCCGAGGCCTACACGCAAGACCAGTGGTGGGACGCCGATCTGCGCGCAATTTTGGCGCGCACCTGGCAATGGGTCTGCCATGTGGAGAAGCTGCGCGCGCCGGGCAGCTATGTGGCGCTGCAAGTGGCGGGGCACCCCGTGGCCGTGGTGCGCGACCGCGCAGGCGTGTTGCGCGCGTTCTATAATGTATGCAAACACCGCGCCCACGCGCTTCTGAGCGGCGAAGGTGTGACCAGTCGCATCATGTGCCCCTATCACGCATGGGTCTACTCGCTCGACGGACAGCTCATCCGCGCGCCCGAAACCGACCATCTGAAGGAGTTCACACCGTCGGATATCTGTCTCGACGAAGTGCAGGTCGAAGAGTTTTGCGGCTTCATCTACGTGAACCTCGACCCGGAAGCTACCAGCCTGAAAGAGCAATCCGGTGATCTGGAGACCGAGATCCGCCACTGGGCCCCCGATATCGACAGGCTGACCTTCGGGCGGCGGCTGAGCTATGATATCAAGTCCAACTGGAAGAATGTCGTCGATAACTTTCTGGAGTGCTACCACTGCCCCACCGCGCACAAGGATTTCTGCGATCTGGTGGATATGGACACCTACAAGGTGACCACCCATGACATCTATTCGTCGCATATGGCCGATGCGGGCACGGGGGCGAACAGCGCCTATGACGTGTCCAACGCCACCGTGCGCACCCATGCGGTCTGGTGGCTCTGGCCCACGACCTGCCTCATGCGCTATCCGGGCCGCTCCTCTATGATCGTGCTGAACATCATCCCCATGGGGCCGGACCGGACGCTGGAAACCTATGATTTCTTCCTTGAGACGCCCGAGCCCGATGCGATGGAGATAGATGCGATGCGATATCTCGACGAGGTGCTTCAGGTCGAAGATATCGGCCTTGTGGAATCGGTGCAGCGCGGCATGAACACCCCCGCCTTCACCCAAGGCCGCATCGTCAGCGACCCCGGCGGGTCGGGCAAGTCCGAGCATGCGGTACATCATTTCCACGGGCTGGTGCTGGACGCCTATGCGCGGCTTGCCGAGGGCGCCATATGAGACTTGCAGGCAAGACAGCCCTGATCACCGGCGCACGCGGCGGGATCGGGCGGGCCATCGTGGCGCGGTTTTTGCGCGAGGGGGCGGATGTCTATGCCGCTGATCTGAGCGAGGATGGCTCGTTGCCCGGTCAGGTGTCCGAGGGGCGGTTCATAAAGCTGGATGTCACCTGCGAGGCCGATGCGATTGCCGCGATGGCCCGCGTGGGCGATGAGGCGGGAAAGCTTGATATCCTCGTCAACGCCGCCGGTATCGAGATCGAGAAGACCATCGAAGAGACCTCGCTGGAGGAGTGGAACCGCAGCTTTGCCGTAAATGTGACCGGCACGTTTCTCGCCTGCAAATACGCGCTGCCCCTTTTGCGCGCGGCGGCCAAGGACGGGATTACCTCCAGCGTAATCAATTTTGGCTCCTATGACGGGTTTATCGCAGACCCTGGCCTTGCGGCCTATTGCGCAACAAAGGGCGCGGTGCATGCGCTCACACGCGCCATGGCCTGCGATCACGGCCCCGAGGGCATCCGCGTGAACGCCATCTGCCCCGGCTATATCGACACGCCGATGATGCAGAGTTTTTTAACAGGCGACGGCGTTGGCGGGGATGGCAAGAGCGTTGAGACCATGAAACAGGCGATGCGCGACGTGCATCCGATGCGGACCTATGGCACGCCCGAGGATATCGCCAACCTCGTGACATGGCTGGCATCCGATGAGGCGCGCTATGCCGCCGGGCAGCTTTGGGTGCTTGACGGCGGCCTCAGCGCCCAAGTGCAGCAAATGAAACTCTGAAGAGGAAACGCCCATGCAACTCGCCGGTAAACGCGCCTTTGTCACTGGCGGCAGACAGGGGATCGGGCGCGCCATCGTGGACGCGTTCACGGCGGAAGGTGCTGCGGTGACCACGTGCGGGCGCGGGGCGCGGCCCGAGGAGATTTCGGAGCACGTGATCTGGTATGATCTGGACGTAACGGATGCCGAGGCGGTCGCGCAAATGGCCTACACCACTGATGGCACCGATATATTGGTGAACAACGCCGGCGTGCAGGTGGAAAAGACTGTGCCCGACAGCACGGACGCCGATTGGGACGCGGTGATCGGCACCAATTGCAAGGGCGTCTTCAATATGTGTCGCGCCTATATCCCGACCATGCCGAAGGGCGGTGTTATCCTCAATATCGGCTCCATCTCGGGGCGTTTTGCCGACCCGTCCATGGCGCTTTACAATGCATCAAAGGCTTTTGTTCATGGGCTGACCCGCTCCATTGCCGTCGATCACGGGCCGAATTTGCGGTGCAATGCGATCTGCCCGGGCTGGATCAACACAGGGATGCTTGAGGCCGGGTTTGACCTCGCGCGCGATCCCCAGACCGCGCGTGCCGACGCGCTGGCCCGCCACCCTGTTGGACGGTTCGGGGAGCCCCGGGACGTGGCCGCGATGGCGGTCTGGCTGGCCTCGGACGCCGCAAGTTTTGCGACGGGGCAGATGTTCACCGTCGATGGCGGCATGACGGCGGCCTCCCCGATCAACCCGGGGCTTTTCTGACAGGGGCCGTGCGGAGCGCACGTCTCGGCGGGTGGTCACACCGATGGACGCCCCAAAGACATTGAGACGCTGCGGCTAGCGCAGGTTGGCAAAGTCGAGACAGGGCCGACAAGAAACTGAGTTTCCGTGATTTTGCGGATCATCACGCCGCTTAACCCATTGCAGGCAAAGCGGCTAAATATGCAGCAGTCGCCGGGCCAGCCTCATAGCGTTTCCCAAAATCGCAAGCCTTGGGCACAAAAACATGATCAAATTTGCGCCTATACACATTTACAGCGCCGAAAATACCACTAGGCTATGCCGCATAGCCAAGAAAATTTGAGCCAGGGAAACCTGCAAGGGAGATCCAGCGATGCAATACATGAAACCGCAAACCGCAGCCGAGGCAGCCACGCTTCTTGCGCAGAATGCAGGCGCAGCCCGTGTTCTGGCGGGAGGGACCGATCTGCTGGTTCAGATGAAATCGGGCATGATCGAACCGCAGATGATCGTCGATATCAAACACATGGCTGAAGTGCGTGAGATTGCCGAGGAGGATGGCGGGTTGCGCATCGGCGCAGGCGTGTCGGGTCAGCAACTGGGCGAGCACAAGGGCGCCCTTGCCATGTGGCCGGGTGTGGTCGAAGCGGTCGAGCTGATCGGCTCCACCCAAGTGCAGGGGCGCTGCACCATGGTGGGCAACCTGTGCAATGGCTCCCCCGCGGCCGATAGTGTGCCTGCGATGATGGCGGCGGGTGCTGTGGCGCGTATCGCGGGGCCGAATGGCGTCCGGGATCTGCCCGTGGAGGAATTCCCGCTTGGTCCCGGCAAGATCGCTCTGGAGACTGGCGAGTTTGTGACGTCGGTCTTCCTGCCTGCCCGTCCAAAGGGCGCGGCGGACGCCTATCTGCGCTTCATTCCGCGCACGGAAATGGACATCGCCGTAGCCAATGCCGCGGTGAATATCGAATTGGCCGGGGATGGCACGATCAAGGCCGCACGCATCGCAATCGGCGCCGTTGGCCCCAAGGTGCGGCTGGTCGAGGATGCGGCGGCGGCCATCATCGGCACCAAACTTGAGCCCGAGGCCGAGGCCGCCATGGTGGCAGCAGCCCGCGCGGCGGCAAGCCCGATCAGCGACAAACGCGGCACTGTCGAGTTCCGCACACAGGTCGTCGGGGTTCTGGTCAAACGCGCGGCACATATCGCCATGGCGCGAGCAGGAGAAAAAGCATGAAAAACATACACGTATCAACCAAAGTAAATGGCGATGAGATGGAGTTCATCTGTCCGCCGGATGAGACGTTGCTGGATGCGCTGCGCGGCCGGATGGGCCTTAGCGGCGCCAAGGAAGGCTGTGGCACCGGCGATTGCGGGGCCTGCACCGTGGTGATGAACGGACGCGTTGTTGCCTCCTGCCTCGTGCTTGGCGCAGAGGCGGACGGAGCCGAGATCACCACCGTCGAGGGCATGAGCACCGGCGACAAGCTGCACCCGCTGCAACAAAGCTTCATCGACAACGCCGCCCTGCAATGCGGTATCTGCACTCCCGGCATCCTCGTTGCGGCGCAGAACCTTCTGGAGCGCAACCCGGACCCGAGCGAGACCGAGATTCGCTATTGGCTGGCAGGCAACCTGTGCCGCTGCACGGGATATGACAAAATCATCAAGGCTGTGCAGATCGCAGCCGCAGAAATGAGAGGGGCATGACATGAACTTCATCTCCAAGACAAAGGCTGATTTCAAAGTTGTCGGCACCCGTGTGCCCCGCCCCGATGGGGTCGATAAGGTCACGGGCCGCGCGATGTACGGCGCCGATATCACCGTGCCCAGCATGCTGACCGGGCTGGTCCTGCGCAGCCCACATGCCCATGCGACAATCGACAAGATCGACGCTTCAAAGGCGCTGGCCCTGCCCGGCGTGAAGGCGGTCGTGACATCTGCAGATCTGGGTGTGCCCGAAGATGATTATCTGCGCGATGTGCAAGATAACTGCCTCGCGCGCGGCAAGGTGCTCTATCATGGTCACGCAGTCGCGGGCGTTGCCGCCATCGACATGGCCACGGCCAAGGCGGCGCTGAAGCTCATTGAGGTGAGCTATACGCCCCTGCCCCACGTCACGGATGTGGATGCAGCCATGGCCGAGGGTGCGCCCGTTGTCCAAGAAGGCCGTGCGGATGAGAGCGTGCCCGAGGGCAGCCATCCCAACGTCACAACCTTGCAGGAATTTGGCCACGGCGATCTCGACGCGGGCTTTGCCAAGGCCGACAAGATCATCAGCCGCAGCTTCAAAACAGCCGCGACCCACCAGGGCTATATCGAGCCGCATGCCTGCCTCGCCTCGGTCGGCACGGACGGCAAAGCCGACCTGTGGTGCTGCACCCAAGGGCAGTTTTTCGTCCGCGAGATGTGCGCCGCCATGATGGGCATGGCCGCAAGCCAGCTGCGCGTCACTGCATCGGAGATTGGCGGCGGCTTTGGTGGCAAGACAACCGTGTTCATTGAACCTGTGGCGCTGGCACTCAGCCGCAAGTCTGGCCGTCCGGTGAAGATCGTGATGACCCGCGAGGAAGTTTTCCGCGCCACGGGGCCCACGTGCTCCTCATCCATCGACGTGAAGATCGGCATGACCAACGATGGTCGGATCACAGCCGCTGATGCGCAGCTTCGCTATCAAGGCGGCGCGTTTCCGTGCGAAACGGTTGGCATGGGCGCACAGTCGGCCTTTGCGGCCTATGATCTGGATGCCGTGCGCACTCAGGGCTGGAACGTGCTGACCAACCGCCCGAAAGAAGCGGCCTACCGCGCGCCCGGCGCGCCGATGGCGATCTTTGCCGTGGAAAGCGTGGTTGACGAGCTGTGCCAGGAGCTTTCTCTCGATCCGCTGCAAGTGCGCCTGATAAACGCCGCTGATGCAGGCACCAAGAGCTCTTACGGTCCGACCTTCGATCAGATCGGCCTCAAGGCCACACTTCAGGCCGCGGTCGAGCATGAGCATTACCGCGCGCCTCTGGGTGAGAACCAAGGGCGTGGCATCAGCTGCGGCTTTTGGTTCAACTTCGGCGGCAACACCTGCGTATCGCTGAACCTCAACTCGGACGGCACCGTGGGTATCACCGAAGGCAATCCCGATATTGGCGGTTCCCGCGCCTCCATCTCGATGATGGCTGCCGAGGAACTGGGCATCCCTTACGAGAAGGTGCGCACCATCGTGGCCGACACCAACAGCCTTGGGCATAACGACGTGACCGATGGCTCCCGTGTGACTTTTGCCGTCGGCCTCGCCACGATCGAGGCCGCACGCGACGCGATCCGCGTGATGTGCGAGCGGGCAGCAAAAGTGTGGGGGATCGACCCTGATGCGGTGATCTGGGAGGATGGCTGCGCCAAACCTTCGGGCCACAATGCAGGCGCGTTTGACCCGATGAGCATCGAAGAGATCGCCGCGAGTGCTTCGGACACGGGCGGGCCGATTGCAGGCCATTACGAGGTCAATGCCGAGGGTGCGGGCGTGAGTTTCGGCGTGCATATCGCCGATCTGGAGGTAGACCCGGAGACGGGCCACACTAAAGTGCTGCGCTATACTGTGTTCCAAGATGCGGGCAAGGCCGTTCACCCCGATTATGTCGAAGGACAGATGCAGGGTGGCGCGGTGCAAGGCATCGGCTGGGCGCTCAACGAGGAGTATATCTACGGCGAGGATGGCCGTCTGGAGAATGCGGGCTTCCTTGACTACCGCGTGCCCGTGGCCTCGGACCTGCCAAGCATCGACACCGTGATCTTGGAGATCCCCAACCCGGGCCACCCCTACGGTGTGCGCGGTGTGGGCGAGACACCGATCGTGCCGCCGCTAGCCGCGCTGGCCAACGCAGCCAGCCGCGCCATTGGTGTGCGGATGAGCGAACTGCCGATGTCACCGCCCAAACTGCTGGCGGCGATCACGGCCAAGGGCTAAGCGACCCATGGTGCAGGTCCTGTTGACAGGCTCCATGCGAGCGCTGGCAGGCGGCCAAGAGGTGGTCGAGTTGGAGGCCAGCACCTTCAAAGAAGTGATGGACGGCCTGCGTGCCGCCCATCCCGCCCTCGCCCCGGTGATCGACCGGGGCGTGTCGCTGGCGGTAGACGGACTCATTTACCGAAATTCATGGTTTACCGAGGTCAAGCCCGACAGCGAAGTCGTCGTCATGCCCTACATGAAGGGCGGCTAACCGCGCAGGGGGAGCGGCGCGCGCAGTTTCCCCTTCCGGTTCCCCCCCAATGCTGGCATTTGGGGCGTAACGGCGAGACCAAAGAGGGGCGAGATATGTCGATTTTCAAATTGCTGCAACAGGCACAAGGTGGTCAAGGCTTGAGCGAACTTGCGGGGCAGTTGGGCCTCGACAAGGGCACCGCGGATCAGCTGACGCAAATGCTGGCCCCGGCCATCGGTTCGGCGGCCAAGGAGCGCGCGCAACGTGGCGGGCTCAACGACGTTCTGGGATCGCTCAAGGGCGAAGGCCAGGCGGAAATGTTCGACAACGCAGCCCTCGCCGCCACCGACCGTGGCAAGGCGCAAGGCGGATTGCAGAAAAATATGCCCGACAACCAGATTGACGGGATGATGCAGGGCCTGATGGGCGGTGCTTCAAATCAAGGAGCCGGAGGCCTGATGGGCCTTGTCGGCGGATTGCTCGGCGGGAAGAAACAAGATGACACCGGCGGTGGTGGATTTGACCTTGGAATGCTGAACGATCTGCTGGACGCCGATGGCGACGGTTCCGCCATGGATGACATCTTGGGAAAATTCATGCGCTAGATGTCATACGCCCCCCTCCACTCACGGAACGCGGGGCAATTGCGGGCAGTCTGGTTTCAGGCTGCCCGCTTTTTTATGCGCCTCAGATATCCTTGCGGATCACTTCGTTGTTGGGATCATAGGGGCTGTCCTCGGTGATGGTCGCGTCCCAAAGCTGGTCCATGATCTTAACCTTGAGCACATTGCCCGGCACCACAAGCTCGGGCCGGATATAGCCCATGCCAATGCTTTTGCCGAAAGCCACGGAATAGCCGCCTGAGGTCAGACGCCCGACACGCTCGCCCGCATCCGTATAGAGCACTTCGCGCCCCCACGGATCAGCGTCCGCCGGCCCATCAATCAGGAACGTGCAGCATTTCACGCGCACGCCGGTTTCCTCCAGCGCCGCCTTGCCGTGGAAGTCCTTGCCCAGATCCACAAAGCGCGGCAGATCAGCCTCCAGCGGCGTGGCGTCGCGGCCAAGCTCATTGCCGAAGGCGCGGTAGGATTTCTCCTGCCGGAGCCAGTTTTGCGCCCGCGCACCCACGAGCTTCATCCCGTGTGGCTTGCCCGCCTCCTCCAGCAGATCAAAGAGATAGTTCTGCATCTCCATCGGGTGATGCAGTTCCCAGCCCAGCTCGCCCGTATAGGCCACGCGGATCGCGTTGACAGGACACATGCCCAGTTCGATCTGCCGCGCGGTGAGCCACGGGAAGCGCTTGTTGCTGAGCGCCGTGGCCGGGTCCGCATCCTTGATAACGGCATTCAGCACATCGCGCGATTTCGGACCCGCGATGGCAAAGACGCCCCATTGTGTGGTCACGTCCTGAATTTCGATATAGCCAAACTCGGGGGCCTTATCCTCGGCCGCCTTGCGCAGGAAATCGGCATCATATTCAGTCCAGGCACCTGCGGAGACGAGGTAATAGTGATCCTCGCCCAGCCGTACGATTGTGTATTCCGTGCGCGTCGTGCCATGGGCCGTCAGCGCATAGGTCAGGTTGATCCGGCCCACGCGGGGTAGCTTGTTGCATGTGAACCAATCGAGGAACTGCGTGGCACCCGGCCCTTTGACCACATGTTTGGTAAAGGCCGTGGCGTCGATCAGGCCAACGCCGTTGCGGACCGCTTCGGCCTCGGCCTTCGCATGCTCCCACCAGCCGCCACGACGAAAGCTGCGCGCGTCGTGATCAAAGCTCTCGGACGCATCCAGAGGCCCGAAATAGTTGGGCCGCTCCCAGCCATTGACCCAGCCAAACTGCGCGCCACGCGCCTTCTGGCGGTCAAACGCCGGGGCCGTGCGCAGGGGGCGGCAGGCAGGCCGCTCCTCATCCGGGTGGTGCAGGACATAGACGTGGTCGTAGCATTCCTCGTTCTTGCGCGCGGCAAACTCGGTGGTCATCCACGACTGGCTATAGCGTTTGGGGTCGAGCGAGGCCATGTCGATCTCGGCCTCCCCTTCCACCATCAACTGCGCGAGGTAATGCCCCGTGCCGCCCGCCGCCGTGATGCCAAAGCTGAAACCCTCGGCCACCCACATGTTGCGCAGACCCGGCGCAGGCCCGACCAGCGGATTGCCATCGGGCGTGTAGCAAATGGGTCCGTTGAAGTCATCCTTGAGGCCCACTTCCTCCGACGAGGGCAAGCGGTGGATCATCGACATGTATTCTTCCTCGATCCGCTCGAGATCAAGGGGGAAGAGATCGGCGCGGAAGCTGTCGGGCACACCGAACTCGAACCGTGCGGGCGCGCCCTGCTCATAGGGGCCAAGAATCCAGCCGCCACGCTCTTCGCGCACATACCACTTGGCATCCGCATCGCGCAGCACGGGATGCTCCGCGCCACCCTCTTTGCGGTAAGCGACAAGGGCAGGATCAGGCTCGGTCACGATAAACTGATGCTCGACGGGGATGGCGGGCATCTTGATCCCGAGCATCTTGGCGGTGCGCTGCGCGTGGTTGCCCGACGCGGTGACGACATGCTCGGCGGAGATCACGATCTGCTCGTCCGAGGGGATCAGGTTGCCGCCCTTCTCCACCATCTTGGTGCAGGTGACGTCCCAGTGATCGCCCTTCCACTCAAACGCGTCCGCCTGCCATTTCCGCTCAATGATTGCGCCATGCTGGCGCGCACCCTTGGCCATGGCCATGGTGACATCGGCCGGATTGATATAGCCATCGGTAGGGTGATAGATCGCGCCCACCAGATCATCGGTGCGTACCAGCGGCCAGCGCTCTTTGATCTGCGCAGGGCTCATCCACTCATAAGGCACATCGCAAGTCTCGGCGGTGGAGGCGTAGAGGCGGTATTCGTCCATCCGCGCCTCGCTTTGCGCCATGCGCAGGTTGCCCACGACGGAGAAACCCGCGTTGAGCCCTGTCTCGGCCTCAAGCGATTTGTAGAATTCGACCGAATATTTGTGGATATGGGTGGTGGCGTAGGACATGTTGAAAAGCGGCAAAAGCCCCGCCGCGTGCCATGTGGAGCCCGAGGTCAGCTCATCACGCTCCAAGAGCATCACATCGTCCCAGCCCGCCTTGGCAAGGTGATAGGCAATCGACGTGCCAACGGCACCGCCGCCGACGACAAGGGCTTTGACTTGGGTTTTCATGGGCTGTGTGCTCCGGGTGGGCGTGATACTTCTCGCCGTTCTATCACGGCCACAAATCGCGGTGCAGCCCAGCCGACCAAAGGCCGCACAAAACCGACCTGCCGCGTTTATTCCCCGCTCAGCGCGGCATCGAGACCAGCCAAAGGGAAATAGGGTGCAAGGATGCCACGCAATTCGGCCCGGCGGGGGTTTTACGGATCATAGAGCGCGTGGCAGAGGTAGTCCTCCAACAAGGCCGCCTGCTGCTCATAGCCAAAATCGAGAAACGTGCCCCCCTCGCCCGGCACGTAGAAATACGGGTCCATCGTGATGAGGCTCTCGAACGCCGCACGCGCAGGGCGATATCCGGTCAGCTTCCGGTTTTGCCATTGCCAGACATGGACAAGCTCATGTGCGAAGACAAGCGCCTGCGGGAAAAGCGCGCCCTCGGGCCAGCCCTCAGACATATCCGTGCGGTAGAGCCCGTCGATAAAGTGCATCCGGTTGTAGATCGCCCAGGCAGGCGGCGGTCCCGTGGAGGCCTGCGGCGCGTTTCGTGCGCAAAGGCCCGGGCGCAGGCCCTCGGTCAGCAGAATGGGCGCGGCCCCGGTGGTTTTCTCCGGTGGTGGGGCCAGCCCCAGCCCTTGGGTCACCCGCACAGCCCCCGTGTCGAGGGTGGGGCCGAAAATATCCTGCGCCAGCCGTGTTTCACCCTGGGTCAGCGGGCGGGTGCACGCCGTAAGTAACCCGACAAGGCACAAGGCCAAAGAGATCAACCGCACGTGCAAAGCCCCCCTCGCTGTCGTATGGGCCAGCATTGCGCGGATCGCTTCAAAGGGAAAGGGGTGGGCCTACTGCGCGGCGCTACAAAACGTGCCGGTCGAGCAACTGCCGCCAGACAGGCTCAGCCGCTTGGGGACGTCCGCCTTTGGTGCGGTGGGCGTTATAGGCACGGCGCGCGCCTCGTCCTCAGCCATGGCAGGCGCCGCTTCACCCTGCCCCAGCAACTGCTGTGCACGAGCAACCAAAAGGCGCTTTTGACCACCAGTCATGTCGGGAAAGGTGCTGCCAACCCCCGCCGCAGGGCGTTTCTGCATGGCGTTGAGCGCGTCGTAGTCAATAGCGTCGAGCAGTCCGACCAACGCCTCCGCCGGGGCCTGCGCATAGACGGTGATGCGGATATCATCGCCGATATAGCCGCGCAGAAAGAGCGGCTTGGAGCCGGGAACAACCGGCGTGCTGTCAAACTCATCGCGGTTCGAGACATAGAACATGACACCCTGCACCATACCGAACACTTCCGGCGCGCCAAAGCTCAGCTTCACATTCATCGACTTGGGATCGCGCATCAGCTTCTCGCGAAACACCTTGCCGGAGCGCTCCGCATGGGCGGCCCCAAGGCGGATGCGGGCACCGGGGCTGATATATTCAATCACCTCGCGCGCAGCGCGGGCGTTTTCGCTGGTCGCCACGCCCTCATTGAGCGCCGAGAAGAGCGGGCTTTCATCAAAGGATGTGAGCAGCTCCTCCTCGATCTCCTCCATATCGTCATGGGCGAGCTTGCCAGTCTTGCCCAAGGTAAAGGCGCGGCTTTCCCAGCCTTCGGGGGCGGGCGGCAGATGCGCGCTGGCCAGCGCTTCAGGGGGCGCATCCTCCAGCCCCTTGGCCAGAAGCGATCCGATCCGGCTCTCTATGCTGTCGAGATAGCCACTTGTCGCACCCTCCCCTTTGGGCGCATGCGCGGCATAGTCGAGCGCGCCCACCGTGAGGGCCGCAATCGCCGCAAATCCAATGCCGAAATAGTTCATGGGGTCACCTGAAGCTCACACAATTGTGGCTAGGGATATCCCTGCAACCGGGCGCGATTGTGATCACCTTGGGGCAGGTTTGCGGCCTTTACTGCCCCAAGGCTAACCCCTCACGGCGTGGATCAGCGCCCCCGGTCAGCCCGTCTCGCACCGCGATCGCATGCAAACCCGAGTTCAGATCGCGCACATCCACGGTGAAGCCCATATCCCGGAGAGGGTCCGCCAGAGCCTCGGCCACAGTGCCCGCCTCAAGATCGAAAGTGCCGAAGCGGTTGACCAGATGCGGCAGAGACACGGCCGCCTGCACATCGAGCCCCCAATCAAGATGAGCGATGATCGTCTTGGCCACGTAAGGAATGATCCGACTGCCACCCGGGCTGCCGATGATCAGGCGCGGCACGCCGTCCTTGAGGACAATGGTGGGCGCCATGGAGGAGCGCGGCCGCTTGCCCGGTTCCACCCGGTTGGCGATGGGCACACCGCCCCGGTGGCTGCGAAAGGAGAAATCCGTAAGCTCATTGTTGAGCAAGAATCCCCCTGCCATAAGCCGCGCACCAAAGGCGTTCTCGATCGTTGTGGTCATCGACAAGGCGTTGCCGTAGCTGTCCACGATGGAAATATGCGAGGTTGAGGGCAATTCGCGCCCGTCATCATCCGCAAGGTTCATCGCGTGATCGAATTCCGGGTCTCCGGGCTCCACCTCTACGAGCGCGGTGTCGCGGTCCAAGAGCTCCGCACGCTGGCGCAGATAGGCCTGCGCAAGAAGGCCCTGAACGGGCACGGGCACGAAATCACTATCGGCGATGTAGCGGCCCCGGTCGGCGAAGGCGAGGCGCGAGGCGTCGCCAATGAGCCGCCATGCCTCAGGGCTTTTGGGCCCCATCGCGGCCAGGTCAAAACCCTCCAAAAAGCCCAACGTCTGCCCCACGCTGATCGCGCCAGACGAGGGTGGGCCCATGCCGCACACCTCATGGTCGCGGTAAGACGCGCAAATGGCTGGACGCGCTTTGACCGTGTAGAGTGCCATGTCTGCGGCGCTCAAAAGACCCGGATTGCCATCGGCGGTTTGCACGGTCTGCACGATCTGCCGAGCAATATCACCGGTATAGAAGGGCGCGGCACCGTCCTTTGCGAACGCCCTGAGTGTGGCGGCATAGGCCGGATTCGTCAGGGTTTGGTCCACCTCAAGCGGCGCACCGCCAGGCAGGAAATAGTCACGGGTCGCGGCATAGCGACTGAGGCTTTCGACGTTCTGGCGGATCGATGAGGCCATGCGCGGGGACACCGCAAAGCCCTTCTCTGCGTGCCAAAGCGCCTCGGTGAACAGCCCTCCCCACTCCGCGCGACCCCAGCGGCGATGCGCCTCCTCCAAAAGCTTTGGCGTGCCCGGCACCCCGACAGAGCGCCCGCCGATCACCGCATCAAAAAATTCCAGCGGCGCGCCTTCTGCATCGAGAAACAGGCGTGGTGTGGCGGCCAAGGGGGCGGTCTCGCGCCCGTCAAGCGTGGTCAGCGCGCGTGTCTCCGCATCCCACCAGACCAAGAAGGCCCCACCACCAAGGCCGGAGCTTTGCGGCTCCACCAGCCCGAGGACCAGCTGCACCGCGACCATCGCATCCGCAGCTGTCCCGCCCGACGCCAGAACCCGCGCGCCCGCCTCCGAGGCCAGCGGGTTGGCTGCCACCACCATCCAGTCCTTGGCCCGGACGGGAGGCGCGGTGGAGGGCGGTGAATGAACCACGCTTGAGGCTTCAGCACCCGCCTCCGGCGTGCTTTCCGTGCGCACCTCAGGTTTGCTTTCCGTGCGCACCTCCGGTGCGACTTCATCCGCCGCCTGCTGCGCAAGCCCCGGCGCCGCCCCAAACCCTAGGGAGATACACACCAACAACGCCGCAACACCTCGCGTCATGCCCCTCTCCTTATTCGCGTCTCTACCGCCCCAAAACCCCACGCTAGAGCATCGCCGGCACAACCAGATCAGGCGGGCGGTGCCCATCGTCAAATGTTTTGATGTTCAGCAATACTTTCTCGCCCATTTCCAGACGTCCCTCTTGGGTGGCCGACGCCGTATGAGGCAAGAGCACCACGTTGCGCAATTCACGCAGACGCGGATTGGCCTCAGCCCCGTGCTCATAAACATCAAGCCCTGCGCCCGCGATCTCGCCCGAGCGCAGCATCCGTGTGAGCGCGTTCTGGTCAATGACCTCCCCGCGCGAGGTGTTCACGATCACCGCGTCTTGCTTCATCAGCCGCAGCCGTCGCGCGTTCATCAAATGGAAGGTCGAAGGCGTATGCGGGCAGTTGACGCTGATCACATCCATGCGCGCAACCATCTGATCAAGGCTCTCCCAATAGCGCGCACCGAGCGCCTCTTCCGTCTCGGGGCGCAGGCGCTTGCGGTTGTGATAGTGGATTTCCATGCCGAAGGCGCGCGCGCGATGTGCCACCGCCTGCCCTACCCGGCCAAGCCCGAGAATACCAAGGCGCCGCCCGGACACACGCCCACCCAGAAGCGCCGTGGGGGACCAGCCGTCCCACTTGCCCTCCTGCATCAAGGCCAACCCTTCGGGAATGCGCCGCAAGACCGCAAGGATCAACGCTAACGTCATATCAGCCGTATCATCGGCCGACACACCGGGCGTGTTGGAGACCAAAATCCCCCGCTGACGCGCCGTTGACACGTCGATATGATCCACGCCAGCTCCGTAATTCGCGATTAGTTTGAGCCGCTCTCCCGCCTGCCCGATCAGCGCCGCATCAATTCGGTCACCAAGGCTGGAGACCACGACGTCGGCCTCGCGCAACGCCGCACCAAGCGCGGTGCGGTCCATCTGCGCATCATCCTCCGACAGGCGCACGTCAAACAGCTCAGACAAACGCGCCTCAACCGGTGCGGGCAAGCGTCGCGTTACGACAACACTCAGGCGTTGCTTTGCCACTTCGGCTCTCCTCCTGCTTTCCAACTGCCTCTCTTGATGGCAGAGTGGCGCATGAATGGACGGGGCACAAGAACCCCGCGCAAGTTACGGGCACTTTCAACAATGAAACCTTTCGCCATATCGCTGTTGGCGCTGGCCCTTTTGCTGGTGCAATTGCCAAGCCTTGCCGCCGAAGAGCGTGGCTCGGTGACAAATCTGCCCATTCCGCGATACGTGTCCATGAAGGCATCAGAAGGCAACGTGCGGCGAGGCCCGTCGCGCACGCACCGGATCGACTGGATCTTCAAGCGGCGCGACACTCCCTTGCTCATCACCGCCGAACATGGCCACTGGCGCCGTGTTCAGGACCGTGACGGCGCAGGCGGATGGATGCACTACACGCTTTTGTCCGGCGTGCGCACGGTGATCGTGGAGACCGATATGCTCGAGATGCGCGCGCGGCCACAGTCCGATGCCCTGACCGTGGCCCAGCTTGAACTGGGCGTGGTTGCCCGCATCGAGGAATGCGGCGAGACATGGTGCCGCCTGCGCGCCGCGACCCATAATGGATGGGTTGAAAAACAGCATCTGTGGGGCGTCGCACCGGGCGAGACCGTGGACTGAGCACGCGACCTCAGCGTGGTCGCCGGGAGCCATTTGACCTAGGGCAGTTTTTTGAAAACCGGGCTTGCACCCCTGCCGCTTGCGGACTATCTAACGGCGCACAGTTGGGATGTAGCCAAGTGGTAAGGCAACTGTTTTTGGTACAGTGTACCGTAGGTTCGAATCCTACCATCCCAGCCAAATCTTCTTTTTCGAGGAATCGGCGCTGCTTCCCGCACTTGAGCGGGCGGCAATGGCCGTAGTTTCCGCCAAGAGATCAAAGGGTTGGCGGAAGGTGGCGACCACCTCACCATCCTCCCAAGAGCAGTTCGAAAGTACGAAGTTGAGGAGGCGACGCTTTTCGCGGGCGGGCTGACGTTCGAACAGCGCCTGCGCACTGCGGGCGAGTTCGAGAATCCGCACGCCTTCGTCCATGTAGGACTGCTCGGCCTCCTGGTGCCGCTCGATGTCGCGCAGACAGCGGGTCTGATCCTCGCGCCACTGACCTGCCATTTTATCGAAGAAATCACCGCCGATCTTGCCGTCGAGCTTGTCGATATACATCGCGTCGATGCGGGCTTGGAGACGGTCTTGAAAATTCAATTTAGCCCACATTCCCCAAGTAACTCGCTGATTTCGCTGTCCTGATGGTGATATTTCGCATAGAAATCATGGTGTTGTTGGCTTCGAGG
>ERZ887849.502-NODE-502-length-41966-cov-61.316289_pt1 | contig 41966 bp, 34 predicted proteins | sample MGYA00521267_ERZ887849 | MGnify/ENA primary metagenome ERZ887849 (study PRJEB32303, sample SAMEA104408601) | aquatic metagenome | biome: Brackish water; feature: Pelagic; material: water | place: Baltic Sea | collected 2014-06-06T16:11:00 | depth 2,863 m ... | reverse complement strand
CTCTCCAAAAAACACCCCGTTTTCAACACTTTCACATGCCGACGGGAATTGCTGACAAACAATCAGCAAACTAAGCGTTCGCTGCCGGAAAAAGCTGTTGCTTGTGGAGACTCCAGTTGCGAGATAATTGCCAAATAGACCTTGGAAAATAGCGGGCTGGCAGAACACTCTGTGATGGGGCTGAAGCTGCTAAGCCATGCGGTGCCGCGTTGAGTGCTGGAATCGCAAAAAAACAGTCGAATTAGCTTTGCGTTCGCGACGTTTTTACGGCTCGACCGGACTTTCAGCGGCATTCATGGAAGCTGTATCCGCCCTCGCCTTGCGGAATGGTATTCTGTGGCGATACTTCTGTTGTCGCCGCCCAGCTTGTATTGAGCGGTTATTGGCACCAGTAGCGTGAAAATCTGCTTCCATGTCCGATCTGAAAATCGTTTACCATCCTCACCCGGCCCTGCGTTGGAAATCCAAAGACGTCACTCGCATTGACGCTCAGTTGAAAGACTGGGTCGGGCAGATGTTTGAGCTGATGTATCAGGCTCGCGGAATCGGCCTTGCTGCAAATCAGGTGGCGTTGCCGTATCGTCTGTTTGTCGTCAATCCGACTGGCGATCCGGACGAACCTGATCAGGAACAGGTTTTCATCAATCCTCAGATCGTAAAGCGTAACGGCAGCGAAGATTCTGAAGAAGGCTGCCTGAGTCTTCCGGAAATCTACGGCCCCGTTACTCGAGCCGAACGCATTACCGTTGAAGCATTCGATCTTGATGGGCGAGACTTCTCAATGGAACTATCCGGCCTGCCAGCTCGGGTTGTTCAGCATGAAAACGACCATCTGGACGGCGTGATGTTTACAGATCGAGTCACCGACAACGTGCTGGCCGGTTTGAAGCCTCTGTTAGATGATCTTGCTTCGCAAATGGGACACATGCAGGAAGACGGTCGACTTGGCAGCGAAGACCAACTGATTGCCGAGCTGAAGCGACTGGAAGCTGAGCGGACTTAGCAGACGCTGAGCGGTTGAGATTGCATGGCATCAATCTTTAACGGCGCCCCAATCCAGGCCATTGGCTTTATTCAAACACACCGTGAAGAAACCATTGGCTGGAATTCAGTTCCTGAAAGATCCAGAATTCCGAACCGTGGTTCGTTGTTACGCGATAGTAATCGCGATGGATCGCGGTGTCGTGCCACCATTGAGTTTGAATTCGTTCTGGGCCCTGTGAAGCCGCCGTAGAGTGCGTTTGGCCGTTCCATGTGAAGTTTGATGTTAATGGGCTGGAACTGCCGGACGCGATCAGGTGGGGCTTCGACAGCAGGCACAGCGGACGATTGACCGAGGCCGCTTTGTCGGCGGTGGTGTTGTCCGGCGTTACCAGGTTTTGAATGCGTTGTTCAGTAACGCGGCTGCTGTTTGAAGCAGTGCCTTCGTCAACAATCGGTCGCAGTTGGATTGAGTTCTCCGGAACCGGATCGTTTTGCGGTGTGGCGGTCAGCACCGCCGCTTTGCCAAGCCGATTGGTGAGTCGGTTTAGAACAACGGCCAGTTCTTCAGCTGGGTTGATGTGTTCAACAGCGTTGAACAGGTCTTTCTGTCGCGCGACGGGCAATGATGCCACGGTTGCCGTCATGTGGGCCGACATCACTGGCTGATCGATTTTCAGAGCGTCCAGGCGGATGTTCAGGATCTCAAACAGTTCCGCCCCCGACTGCAGCGGTTTCACAACATCGCCAATCAGCGACAGGCTGTCTCCCGATTCACGTTTCAACAGGCACGAAATGCGAACGGCTCCTACAGATCGACGCTGCAACTGTTCGGCGATTTCTTCAATCAGGTGAGCGACAACCTGCCGCACTTCATCTCGATTTGTTGCTGGAAATTCCGACGTCCACATCGCCGCAACCGGATTGGGTTCGGGAATGGCGGTGATGAATTCGTCGTCGATGCCGGAAATCTGGTGTAACCGCAGAATGGCCTTTGCGGAAAGCCGTGAAGGCAGATCTTCTGTCGGTAAACCAAACAGTTGTTTCAATGTCAGAATGCCAAGTTGCGACAGCGTTTGAATGTCGGCGTGAGGAATTCGAGCGGCGGCGATCGGCAACGGCTGCAGCCATGCTTTTGCCTGGCCTGGAGGAATAATGACAACAGGTGTTTCCCAGTTGCTGCTGGCTTCTGAAGGCTGTCGTTTTTTTGCCCCCTGCGGCGAATTCCGCTGTGCTGAAATATGTTGATCGGTCATCAATGCGTGACCACGCGGATGAGCGAACGCCCAGGCCGATGCCACTGAATCGCTGACAACCGCACTGCACAACAGCCCGCGAGCGTTCAAGCGTTTGACCAGTTGTTCGGCCAAAGACGATTCGCCGCCAAACAGCATTCCGCATCCGGAAATATCCAGCATCAGAGAATCCGGTACGGCTGTCTCGTCCAGTCCAACGATTGGTGCAAATCGACGCGTGGCTTCCGCTACTTCAATCAGGGCCGCTCGATCAGCAGCAGGCGACCATTCAAAGAACTGCGTTTCCTGTGTGGGAACTGCCGGTGTTTGAGAATTTCGCTGGCGATAATTCCTGTGCGAGTTTCGCACGGGAACGCTCATGCTGCGAGCTTCCGCCAAAGGCATTCCGGGGCGCACTCCAGCCAACCATGCGTATTCTGAAGCAGCGACAATGGCGGGACCGGATCGAGCCGCCGTAAAGATCTCACGCACAAAACGCAGGTCGTCTTCAGGAAGTCTTTGCTGGCGAGCTGCTGGTTTCGATTCGCCAACATTGGACGTGTAGACTGCCACCGCCGCTCGTTGTTCAGACGGCAGTTGGATCTGCTGGCGCTGCACTGGCCAGTTCCAGAATTTCAAACACATCACCCGTTTCATGATGGCATTCCAACACGGCGTTTCCATGCCGCTGAACCGAGTTTCGTGATCGCACCAAACTAACAATCATCCGCGAACCGTGACCGACGATACTAACATCTGCCGAAGGTTTTGCGGAACCAGATTGTACATGGAAACGCAGATCCGCCCATGATGTCTGATTCATGGCGATGGATGGTCGCATCAGAATCACTGTGGTTCCACTTTTTTCCACCGCCAGCTGCAGACGGCGCTGAGCTGTTGATGACAGCCGATCGATCCATGTTAAAACAACGTTCACTCCCGCACATCGAGCCAGTTGTTCCAGCGACCACAACGCTTCAGAACGCTGTGTTGAAGATAGCTGATAGTTGGTGTCGGAAAAACTACCTGACACGTTATCTGGACTTGAAGAACTGGAGTCACCGGGACGAATCAGCAACAACCGCGACATTGGAATCCCAAGTTGTTCCAACTGTGCAGGGCAGAAGCTGTGAGTGGAATCCACAACGGCCAGAGCTCCAGGTCGTTTCAGATAACCGGCAATCACTTTCAGAGCAATCGACGTGGCTCGCATGCCTGCACCACCGCTCACCCATTCAATGACGGCGCCTGTTGGAAGCCCGGACTGAGGCAACAGGCGATCGAGAGTTCGAAAGCCTGTCGATACAACGTTGTGTTCCGTTGCAGAGGGCTGAGACTGAAGCAACTGGCGTCTAAGCTGAGCCACTGCCAGCGATTTCGCAGACGATGAAGACATAGGAAACGTTCGCCTGACCGATGAGAACACTGATCAAGTGAACTCATAAATCATGAACACCAAAACGGCATTGCTTGGTGCGGTGCAGGATCTTGCTGACAGAATCGGGTGTTAGTTATTTGCTTCGCCAGAACGACGCAGTTAACAACTTCAACACCATTCGAATCGACAGGCTGATCCAACACGGAAAGGACAAAACGGTTTCCCTACCACGTCAGATTACAAAGAACGTGAAGCCCGCCTTACAGTCCCTCTGATCGGCGAACTCTTAACGCGGTTTTAGGAAAGTTGACATAAAGAGTCAACTTTTATATTTGCGAATTCAGCCGCTGTGCAGCTGCCAGCAGACTAAAGCCCCTGGATCTGGTGTCGCCAATTCGTTGCTGGCGCTACATGGCTGCGAGACAAATTTCCGGCGATTATGTTTCAGACAGTTGGCACTGCAACGTTATTAAGTCGCAAGTCAGTCAAGCGGAATGGGGAAATCGAATTCAGGCTGCCCAACATCAGAACACCGACGACCAGCAAAAGGTGGCTTTGGGTTCGCGTGGCAGCCGGATATCGCTGGCACATTTGGTGATCTTTGCGCGGCGCATAAAAAAACGATCGATGACATTTTCAGTCATCGACCGTTGAGAGATTAATTTCACCAATGTGAAACTATTTCTTCTTCTTAACGGCCTTCTTAGCTGCCTTCTTAGGAGCTGCTTTCTTGGCGGACTTCTTAGGAGCAGCCTTCTTGGCGGACTTCTTAGGAGCAGCTTTCTTAGCTGACTTCTTTGGAGCTGCCTTCTTTGGAGCTGCCTTCTTAGGTGCAGCTTTCTTAGCTGACTTCTTTGGAGCTGCTTTCTTCTTAGCCACGGATTCCTCCTTAAACAAAAAATCAACGGCCGGCCGTCTTACCGCAGTCACCGGGCTTCAAAAAACCAAGGGCAAGAGCAACCTAAAGCCAAAATTGTTTCACCATGCCACCAAGGCGATGGTGATGCAGATTCCTGTTGTGACTGATGTCCGTCTTGAAGTTAGCTGTTCGGCAAATCCTTCACCACGATCCATCGTTGTATCACAGTAGAAACTGCAGCCAACGTTCGGCGGAATACTATTTAATGTCTCAGAATGTGCAAGACTGTTATGCGTTGTCTGACGTCGAGTTTGAAAACTTTTTTGAATAATTGCTCCGATGCTATTGACGTTAGCCATGCTGTTTTGAGGTTGCCGATGCGCGTGAATTGGTTGCATGAAATGTTGCGAAGCAGATCGTTGTTGTCTGCATGTTGAGTTGTGTTCAGTAACTCAACGCAACATGTGTTGAACATCGTTGATATGAATTTCACTCGATAAAACATTGGAAGTTTTAAACATTCGCAATGTTGCCGCGCTGTTTTAATCAACAGGAAACATACGTTGACGTAACCGCAATGAAGCAGAATCACTCTCTATTTTGTGCCTCATTGAACGTTGAAAATTCGATGCAAAAACGAGTCGTTATTGACCTTCAATTTCACTTAAAACGAGTCGCATATATTCCAAACTTTTTTTTGCAATTTTCTCTGCGCCGGGGCTGTAATCGAACACTTCGACAGAGATCCAGCCATCGTAATCAACATCGCGCAGCGCTTTTAGAATCGGATGGTAGTCCGTGTCGCCCATTCCAGGTCCAAGCAAATTGATGTCGTTGACATGAAAGTGACCACAGACATCTTTGTATCGATGAATCAATTCCGGAATCGAATCGCTTTCCGCACCAAGCATGGCTTTGACGTCCTGGTGAAGTACGAAGGCAGCGTGATCCACCATCGCCATCAACTCAACGGCATCGGCGCACGTATTCACGAAGTCCGTTTCCTTTTTCGTGAGTGGTTCCATACACAACACCACGCCCTGTTGCTGAAAAACGGGCATCGCATCACGAAAAACTTCGGCCGCATATTCCATGGCCGTGGCTGTGGAAACGCCTTCCAGCAGGTTGCGTTGTTGGGGAGAGCCAAACACCAGAACTCGTCCACCCAGCGTCGCACAGGTTTCGGCCAACAGCTTCAAATGATCGGCCGTTGCCTGGCGAACGTGTTGATCTGGTGATGTCAGATACAGCCCCGTTGTTTTGGCCAGCAACCAGTGCAGACCGATGATTTCCAGACCGTGCTGTTCGGCCACAGTCTTCATCTCAATCAATTTATTCTGCGTGACTTGCCGCAGATCGTCGGCAATACAAAACGGAGCGACTTCGATCCCCGTGTAACCAACGTCCGCAATGATGCGACATTGTTGTTCCCATGGAGTATCTTCGAACAGTTCCTGGCAAATGGCGAACTTCATATTCTGGCATCCGATCGTGAATCAGGTTTGTGGTTTTAAGTTGGTTGTGACGTGTTGGAAAAGTCTTTCGACGTTGACTGTTTCCGAATAACGGCGAATCTCTGCCTGCAGGTTTGATGTCTTCACACGAGTTCAATCAGAGCGATTCTGCCAATTATGACGGAAGATATTGCAGCATCATTTGCAATTGTGAATTCTGAAACAACCGGACAAGTCGAATCTTTCACCATCCGCTGCCGGTTCGCGTTGCCTGAAAGCAACATTCAGTTTGACGGGCGAAGAACTGCGACCTAAGTCTTTCTACTGATGAAGGCCCGTTGCGCGGCTTTTCATCAGGCTGTCCCGCATCCCTTCGATTCCTCCATAAGGACGAAACGTTGACCTCTCAAACAAATTCAGGTCCATCTGCAGTTTCTTCCGGCCTTGATGATCTGTTCAATCGGGTCAATCAACTTCTGGGTGATCCTGCTGCCACAGAATCCAGCGTACGCACGTCGTCCGCACCTGCCGAATCAGGATCGGAGGAATTTACTCCACGTCAACCGCAGAGCATTCGAGAGACGGGGATATCCGCCTCTTTGCTGGAGCGGTTGATCATGAAGTATCTTTATCAGGTCGGCATGGCATCTGTCCGTAACATTGCCGGGCAGATGAAGCTGTCGTTTAAAGTGATCGAACCGATCATGCGACAGCTGCGCACCGACAAGCAGGTTGACCTCGCCGGAACGACAAATACAGGCGACTCAGAATATGTCGTCACAGAAAGTGGTCGTGAGCGTGGCAAACGCTATCACGATGAGTGTACCTATTTCGGTGCAACTCCAGTTTCGCTGGAAGACTATGTCGCATCCGTTTCTGCTCAGTCCATTGCTGGACAGGTCGTAACAGCCGACCAGCTTAAACAGGCATTTGATGGACTGATCATCAATAAGGAAATGCTGGACAAGCTGGGACCTGCCGTCAATTCCGGTCGAGGTATGTTTTTGTTTGGTCAGCCAGGCAACGGAAAAACCAGTATCGCCGAACGTGTGACGGATGCATTTGGGTCGCAGATCTGGATGCCACGAGCGATCTATATTGAAGGCGAGATCATTCGCGTTTATGACCCGGGTGTGCATGAAGAAGTGGAAGATCCTCAAAAAAGCACCGGCCTGCTGGATGCTCAGATGATCGACCGTCGCTGGGTTCGTATTAAACGTCCCACTGTCATCGCCGGTGGTGAATTGACGATGGCGGAACTTGAAATCACAAAAAACGAAACGTCAAAAATCTGCGAATCACCTCTGCAGCTGAAAAGCAACTGTGGCACTTTGGTTATCGACGACTTTGGGCGTCAAACAATGCCCGTTGACGTGTTGTTGAATCGTTGGATTGTGCCTCTGGAAAAACGCTACGACTTCATGAACCTGCCAAGCGGCAAGAAGATCAAAGTGCCGTTTGACCAATTGATTATTTTCAGCACCAACCTGGAACCGAAGGATCTGGTTGACGGAGCGTTTCTGCGTCGTATTCCTTACAAGATTGAAGTGCCGGATCCATCAGAAGAAGAATTCCGAGAACTCTGCGGGATCATGAGCAGAGTGTTAAAGTTTGAAGAACGCCCGGAATGCGTAGAGCACCTGATCAAGAACCACTATCTGGCCGTCAATCGTCCGTTTCGTTTGTGCCAGCCTCGCGACTTGATTTTGCAGGTAAGAAACTACTGCAACTATCATCAGAAGCCGCTGGAAATTTCGAACGAAGCATTCGACTTCGCTGTCGCCAACTACTTCTCCATTATGTAAGAACGTGGCCGGAGATGTTTACTGGTTTCGGCGTGTTGTCGGTTTGAACTTACGCCTGGCAAACTGATCGAACCACGCGCCTACCATTTGGAAACAGGCCCGGCCGGAACCGGTATGTGGCAGTCTGAAAGTACGCCCGAACGATTTCCGCCGACAGGTCCTTCCTGCCGGATTCGTTCCAGAGTGGCGTCAAATTCATCGCGAGTCTTGATGAATTGAAATTCGCCTCGCAGCTTTTTACGAATCTGCATGCCTTTCAGATACCAGTGAGCCATCTTGCGAAAAATGATGATCGCTCGATCGGCTCCGTGGCGTTCTTCGATGTACGAGTACTGTTGTACCATTAACTGCAGTCGTTCTTCGAACGTGCCAGCGGGCGAATAGCTGCCTGTGCGTTCCCATTCTTCCAGCTGACGGAAGATCCACGGATTCGCCAGGGCAGCTCGACCGATCGATACCGCGTGACAACCGGTTTCGCGAATCATGGTTGCGGCATCCGCTACATTGCGAACGTCGCCGTTGCCGACTACCGGAATGTTTTCCACCGCTTCCACAACTTTGCGAATGCCCGGTCGAGAAACCGTGCCGCTGAATCCCTGTTCGCGAGTTCGTCCATGAATTGCGATCGCGCACACTCCCACCTTTTCAAATTCCGAAGCGAAGAATGGCGCGGTTATGTTGTTGTCGTCCCAGCCCAGCCGCATTTTTACGCTGACCGGAATCTTTACGGATTCAACAATCTTCTGAACCATGGAAATGGTGCTGTCGGTTTTGCACATCATGCCAGCACCAGAACCAGCTCCTGCGATGCGATTAACCGGGCAACCCATGTTGATGTCGATTGTGGCGACACCGCGATTTTCCAGATACTGAGCCGCTTCGACCATGTACTGCGTTTCACTGCCGAAAATCTGCACGGCAAACGGCTGATCTTCTGCGTGAGTTTCAATCATCTGCAACGTGCGTTCGTTGTCGGACAACAAGGCGCGACAATTGACAAGGTCGGTTGTCGCAAGTCCCACGCCGCCGATGTTGCGCACGATGCGGCGAAACGAAAGAGTTGTGAAGCCGGCCAGCGGTGAAAGCATGTAGCGGCTGGAAAGCTTTAGAGCTCCATAAGACACGTCGCCACGAAATTCCGGGCGTTCAACGGCTGTAAGTCCGTGCAAGCTGTCCGCGTGGTTTTCTGCATCTGCTGCAGATTCGCTGGAGTTTTTCTTGAAGGCGTCGGGAATGGCGTTCTTGATGACAGTCATCCTGGAAAATCGAGTTGAGAGGCATGTCAGCACTTACGGCAAAGCATTGGCAGGCCTGGGCTGAAGGAATTTACTTAGAGCTGTGGGTAGGCAAAATCTGTAAGTATTAAATGAACCTTGTAATCACAATCAGGGTCAGGCAGGCATAGATGGCGGCAACGGTGTCATCAATCATTATCCCAAATCCTCCCGACCATTTATCGCAGTGACTCACCGGCGCAGGTTTCCAGATATCGAACAGACGAAACAGCCCAAATCCCAGCGCCAGAATAATCCACATTCTGGAATCATTCAGGGGCACAAAGGCAAAGACAATTGGAAAGGCGGCCATCTCGTCCCACACAACGCTGCCCGGATCTTTCATATTTCGCAACGCGGCTCCTCGACCGCAAATGGGCACTCCCACAATAAACATCGCCAACCCCACCAGCAATCGCATCCACCAGGTGGTGTCGAAGTATCCCAGCAGCCAGCCGATCGGCAGCCCCCAAAGGCTGCCCCATGTTCCGGGTGCCGGCTTGATTCTTCCAAGTCCAAAGCCTTCGGCGGCAAACAAAATCAAGCGGTTGGGAAAATTCACGTTTTAATAAGCCAGTTGTACGATCGAGCGGGCAAAAACCAGGGCACCATGTCAGTCATGAGATCAGGAAATCGCAATGATTAGAACCCGGTTCAACGTCAGCATTATATCGCCGTATCGCAATTTCGAATCCGAGAACCAGTTTTCTCGCCAGAATGCGTTTTCTGAGGCATTGGGATTCAGGCGGCTGAATTGTATCCCACCCAACAAGCCTGGGAAATTGCAGCTCCACATTTCTGCTTCGTCGAAGTGACTGATGCATCAAACCGCCAGACAATTGATCAGAATTCGCAAACGCGTCAAACCGACTATTCAAGCAATTTAACGGCCCCTATACTCTCTACACCTCTTTAGCGTGCTAAACCGTGAGCGTCTACGGCGATCCAGTGCAGTTTGCTTTTGAAAAATCATGCGTCGGCTGCCCAATATTGTTTCGGCAGGTCGGATGCAGTTAATAATTACTCGATCTTCAAGACATCAGGAACAACGATCAAATGTCCACGGCAGACATCAACCTCAGCAAACTGGAAATCCTTAAAGAAGGCAGTCACCAACTTCGCGGAACGATTCCTGACGAACTCAAGAATGATGATCCAAGCTTCAGCGACGATGCATCTCAGCTGTTAAAAAACCACGGCAGCTATATGCAGGACGACCGCGACGTTCGCAAGCAAAAGAACGAAGACGGCACCAAAAAGGATAAAGCATATTCCTGCATGGTCCGCACACGTATTCCGGGTGGTCGAGTTACGAATGCTCAGTTTCTGGCAGAACTCGATTTGTGCGACCGACTTGCCAACGGCACCGTTCGAATCACAACTCGCCAGGGCTTTCAGTTGCATGGAGTGCTGAAAAGCAACCTGAAGGAAACAATCCGCGCGATTAACGACTCCAAACTAACAACGTATGCAGCGTGTGGAGACGTGAATCGCAACGTCATGTGCTGCCCGGCTCCATTCAAAAACAACGCTGTCTTCGATCAGATGCAGGCTCTGTCTCAGGAACTTGCCGATCACTTCAAGCCAAAGTCGACAAGCTATTTTGACATCTGGCTGACCGACGACGATGGGCAGAAAACGGACGTCACAGAGTTTACTCCGGTCAAAGAGCCAATTTACGGTGATCGCTATCTGCCTCGAAAATTCAAGATGGCAATTGCTGACCCGGCTGATAACTGTGTGGATGTTTACACACAGGATCTTGGTCTGCTGGCTGTTATTGAAGGCGACAAAATCGTCGGCTACAACGTGCTTGTTGGCGGCGGCATGGGACGAACTCCATCCGCAGAAAAAACGTTTCCGCGACTGGGAGACAAGCTGACTTTTGTCACACCAGAACAGGTCGTCGCCGTCGCCGAAGCGATTGTGAAAGTTCAGCGTGACTTTGGTAATCGAGAAGATCGCAAAGTTGCTCGACTAAAGTACGTGCTGGAAAACTGGGGCGTTGCAAAGTTCAAAGCCAAAGTGGAAGAATACTATGGCCAGAGCCTTCCGGAACCGCTTTCGACTGACGTGACCGGCGTCGACGATCACATTGGGTGGCACGAACAGGGCGATGGCAAACTGTTCCTTGGCGTCAACATCGAAAACGGACGCATCAAAGACGAAGGCGATCTTCGCATCAAAAGCGGACTGAAAGCCATCCTGACAAAGTTCGGCATGGACACTCGGCTAACCGCTTTGCAAGGCGTCATTCTTTGCGACATCGATCCTTCCGATAAAGCCGAAATTGACCGCATGCTGGCGGAGTACGGGATGAAGAATGCCGACGAGCTATCGTTGCTGCGAAGATACTCCATTGCCTGCCCTGCGTTTCCAACCTGCGGATTGTCGATTACAGAATCCGAACGGGCTTTGCCGGGCTTGATTGACGAGTTCGATATCGAAATTGCAAAAATCGGCCTGCAGTCACAGCAGATTGCTCTGCACATGACGGGCTGCCCCAACGGCTGTGCTCGACCTTATACACCCGATATCGGGTTGGTTGGAAAAGCTGTCGGTAAGTACACCGTATTCCTTGGCGGAAACCCAGAAGGCACTCGGCTGTGCTTCATCTATAAAGATATGGTGCCATTGGAAGAAATTGTGCCAACGCTGTCGCCACTGCTTGTCGCGTACAAAGCTGAACGCCACGATTCAGAATCGTTTGGCGACTACTGTGCCAGAATTGGACTGGAAGGTCTGCAGGCAAAGGTCGGTTAAACGGTTTACGATTTGAATAGTTGAGAATACGCCACATTGCCAAGCTGGACAGGGCCAGGTTCAATGAAAGGTCAATGTTTCTACAACCCACATCAGCCGCAGGGCGTTAGCCCCGGTTTTTTCCGTGCCCCAAACGAACCGAGGCTAACGCCCTGCGGCTGATGTGAATTACAGAAAACTGACGTTTCATCAAACCTGGCGCTGTCCAGTTAAAGAACGATTGCTTATGTCACCACGAAAACGACGTATTCTGTCTGTCGCAAATGCTGCACTGGCAACCGTCGCCTTTTTGTTGGTCGCATCGTTGACATGTTCAGATACGTGCGCTCAGGATGCAGAGCGACAACAGCGGATCGACGCCAGCGTTAATCGAGCGTTGGACTGGCTGTCTAAGCAGCAGCAACCGTCGGGAGCATGGCTTTCCGAAAGCTACGGTGAGTCCACCGCCGCAACGTCGCTGGCGATCATGTCGTTCATGGCGGCGGGGCATGTCCCCGAAGAAGGTCCGTACGGTCGCATCATCTCCAAAGGTATCGCCTGGGTCTTAAGCGAACAGCAGCCGAACGGAATTCTGGTGGGTGTTCAACGCAGTCACGGTCCCATGTATAGTCATGGAATCGCAACTTTAATGTTGGCGGAAGTAGCCGGAATGGTCAGCGGCGACCAGGCGGACCGTTGCCAGAAAGCTTTGGAAAAAGCGATTCGGTTAATCGTCGACGCACAGAATCATCCCAAGGGACGCCAACACGATGGAGGCTGGCGATATCAACCAACCAGCGGCGACGCAGATTTAAGCGTGACAGCGTGGCAATTGCTGGCCTTGCGAGCTGCCAAGGATATCGGGTGCGATGTGCCCAGTCAGAATATTGATCGAGCCATTGCCTATATCAAACGATTGCGAGTCGAACGGGGTGGTGGCTTTGGCTACATGGCCGGACACGGCGCTACGGTGACTCGTTCGGGAACCGGAATCGTTGCCCTCGAAGTTTGTGGAGAACATCGCACGCCGGAAACGATGGCGGCCGCTCAACTGATTCTGGCACGACCGCTCACCAAACAGGAACACTATTTCTATTACGGTGTTTACTACTGCACGGTCGGCATGTACAAGGTTGGCGGTGAGGAATGGAAGACGGCTCGTCCGATTTTGTATGAGACCGTTCTTGGCATGCAAAATCCATCCGGCTATTGGCGCCCCATTCATGGCAGCGAACGCGGAGCAGGAGACGTCTACGCCACGTCGATGTCACTGCTGGCACTGTGTATCGAATACGGTTATCTGCCGATCTATCAGCGATGAGTTACATCGTGGCTAACCAGTAAATGCAGTGACACGTGCCAATGGAACAGGCAACGTATGGCAATCGATCAATCGCCAATGGCTTCAAAAGCGTTGATGAAGTGGTCAATGTGTGGTTCCTGTTTACCCTCCGGCCAGATAATCGAAATCACATCGAATCTGGCAGACTGGCTTAGGCGTTTGTTTTTCTTCAGCCACACCAGAGCCAGCTTTGTCAGCTTTCTTTGTTTGCGATTGTCGACCGCCTCAAACGGCTGGCCGGAATTTGCAGATTGCCGAGTCTTCACTTCAACAAACACAATGCAGGTGCCATCCAACGCAATGATGTCGATTTCGCCAAACTGATTGCGATACTGCCGGGCGACAATTCGCATCCCCTTCTTCTTCAGAAATCGAACCGCCGCCCGCTCTCCCTTATCACCCAATAGTTTGTGAAGAAACCGCTTCATGATGACGCTCGGCTAAGCCCGAATTTCAGCACGGGCAAACATGTCCCCTTCGTCACAGTAATTTTCGCAGTGAGTACGTTCAACGTGGTCGTCGTCCGCGTGTGATCATTGAAAATGCACCTGCAATCAGGTTACGATTTGAGAATGTAAACACGGCAACAGCAATCGCAAGCGTTGCAGTGTGCGTCGCACTTAATCTACGCCGTTTCAGTACAGATTCCGAGGAATCAAATACTATCCCGGGAAAAAGCGTTATACGACTGGCGCTGTTCGAAATCTGGATCCACGGATCGTCTCGATTGGCCCATGTTGAAAGCTGCCAGCTCGGATGACTCACAAACATTGTGCTGCAAACTCTCCACCCAGTGCTGTCCAGTAGTACCTGGAAGGTGCATGAAGCATTCGAGTAGAGAGCGTTTGTTTCCTGAAACTGCCCGACGCACCACCCGATTGTCGCCGTAACCAAAGCAGCGTTTAAGCATAGCCTGACAAACAAGCTACGCAATCCCTCGGGGTCTGTTCTTGTCGCTCTGATGACTGCTGGTACCGTTCTTAATGCCACGCAAAAAGGCATGAATTGACGATGGCTGATTTGTGGATTGCCTTGCTGCTGCAATGAACTTCTTACCTGAACCAACGCGCAGCGAAAAGGCGATGGTCTGAGGAACCCGTGAGCCAGACCATCGCCAATTCTGTTTTCATCGCTGTGTGATCACCTGACTGTTGCAGCGTCGTTGTGTGACGCGCGAACTTCTGGTGACACGGCGAATGTTATTTCTTCTTAGCGTTTGGATCTGATTCCCATGGCTTTGACTTACGCTCACGCAAGCGAGTCGCCTTACCTGTGCGGTCACGAAGGTAGAACAACTTGGCTCGACGTACGCGACCGTGTCGTTTCACTTCGATCATGGCGATCTTAGGTGAGTTGCAAGGGAATGTTCGTTCAACGCCTTCGCCAGCAACGATGCGGCGAACGGTGAACATTTCAGCTGTGCCGTGGCCGCGTCGAGCGATCACTACGCCACTGAAAATCTGGATACGCTCTTTGCTGCCTTCCAGAATTCTTGTGTGTACGTCAACGGTGTCGCCAACTGCAAAGTTCAGCGGCTCTGCTCGCAGGCTTGATTTCTCAGCCAAATCGATAAGTTCGTGTCTCATAATCAGGGTTCCTTATTCTTCTGCAGGATGAAATCCATCCTGGCCAACAGGACGGTCTACGACCGATGCGAATTGTCGTCCAGCAGATCAGATCGTCTTTCCGCCGTCCGTTTTAAACTTTGTTCGTGTTGCCATTTTGCAATGGCTTCGTGATTACCACTCAACAACACATCCGGAACACTCATTCCTCGAAATTCACGAGGCCGCGTAAATTGCGGGTGCTCCAGCAAACCTGCGTTGCTGAAGGAATCATATCGACTGCTGGTTTCGTCACCCAAAACACCTGGAATCAGGCGAATCACGGTATCTATCAACAGCATTGCCGGCACTTCTCCACCATTGCAGATAAAGTCGCCTGCCGAAATTTCCATCGGCTGCAGGCCTTCCCGGATACGATCATCGAATCCTTCGTAGCGACCACACAGCACAACCAATCGTTCTTCCACAGCAAGTTCTTCGACCAGTTTCTGATCCAGCGTTCGTCCCTGAGGACTCATCATGATCAGCTTACCCGGACGATCCTGCTGCTTTTGAACAGCCTCCACACAATCATAAACCGGTCCACACATGATTAACATGCCGGGACCACCGCCAAACGGTTTGTCATCTACCTGCTTATGTTTTCCATCGGCGAATTGCCGAAAGTTGTGTGTCTGAACGTCTACGAGTCCGCGGTTGATCGCCAGTTTCAACAAGCCCTGCCCAAGATAACTCTCGAACAATTCCGGAAACAGTGTCAACACGTCAAATCGCATAGGTCCAGGCTTTGGCAGCGAGATTACTCAGCGCTGGCTTCTGTGGCTGTTTCTGCAACAACTTCTTCAGCTGGTGCTTCTTCAACAGGCTCTGGTTCTGGTGCTTTAGGTGCCAAGGCTGGTGGTGGAGCCAAAGCCACACCAAATTTGCCCTTCTTAACCTTCTTGATCAGTGCATTCACCTTTTCAGAAGGTTGAGCACCAACAGAAAGCCAATATTCGATTCGCTCCATGTTCAGGCTGACTCGCTTTGACTTGTCAGCAACTGAAGTGTCGTAGAAACCTACTTCTTCAATAGCCTTGCTGTCACGAGCGCGCTGGCGGTCCATTACGCAAACTCGATAAAATGGGCGATGCTTACGCCCCATCAACTTCATCCGAATTCGAACTGACATTAACCACTCCCAAAAACCCGCACGAAGCGGAGTAACTGAGGCCAGAAGCCTCGATCAATAACGACTTATTTCACAAAAGACGGCAATGTTTGCCGTCTTCAAATTATCTACCAATTCGCAAGTTACGTCGATTGCCTGAATGTCGGCTGTTGCGAGTGCATTTCAGCCGACATTGCATCCTACTTTCGGTTGCGTTTCTTCGACTTCCTTGCGTCTTTACGTTGTTTCTTACGTTTGTCTCGTATTTCTGCCGAATCTGCCGGACCACGCTTGCTGCGGAGCTTCTTTTCTCGCAGTTCGGCGTTCGGATTCATCATTCCGCCGTCTGCCATTTGCTTGACGGCTTTCATTCGGTCTTTCAGGCCCATGTTAGACATATCCTGCATCATTTTTCCCATGGCGCTGAAGTCTTTTAGCAGCTTATTCACATCTGCTGGTTCAACTCCGCTGCCTTTGGCGATGCGAATTCGCCGACTGCGATCGATTTGATCCGGATCACGACGTTCGTTAAGCGTCATTGAGTTGATAATCCCTTCAACTCGCCGCATGTCGTCTTCCGGGTTCATATCACCCATTTGATCGACCATTTTGCCCATGCCAGGAATCATTTTCATGATTTCTCGCATAGAACCCAGCTTTTTGACCTGCTTCATCTGCTTGCAGAAGTCATCCAGCGTGAACTTGCCGGCCTGCATTTTCTCCTGCTGGGCCAACATTTCTTCTTCGTCAAATTCCTGTTGGGCTTTTTCCACCAGGGAAACAACGTCTCCCATGCCCAGAATTCGACCAGCCATGCGGTCCGGATGGAATTTCTCCAAACGGTCCAGCTGTTCTCCAACACCAATAAACTTAATTGGCACTCCGGTAACGGCTCGCACGCTAAGTGCAGCTCCGCCGCGAGTATCACCATCAAGCTTGGTTAGAACAATACCGTCAAGTTCCAAAGCTTCGTTAAAGGCTTTAGCACTGTTGACAGCGTCCTGGCCCGTCATTGAGTCGCAAACGAACAGGCACACGTCAGGCGACACGCGATTGTCAATCCGCTGCAGCTCTTTCATGAGCTCTTCATCAATACCCAGACGGCCAGCCGTGTCCAGGATGATGACGTTGGCGCCGTTGGCTTTGGCTTGTTTCACACCGTTGCGACAAACCTGAACAGGGTCGCTTTTAGCGGGATCTTCGTGATAAACCGGACAGCCGATTTGGTCACCGATAACTCGCAACTGTTCAATCGCCGCCGGACGCTGAAGGTCGGCCGCAACCAGCATCGGCGAACGTCCCTGTTCTTTCAGCAGGCGTGCAAGTTTACCGCAGGTTGTGGTTTTTCCACTTCCCTGCAGACCGCACATCATGATGATTGAGACGCCATCTTTCTTCAGCGACAGCTCGTGATCGCCACTCATCAGGTCGATTAAGCCCTGATGCACGATACCTACAACCTGCTGGTCAGGTCGCAGAGACTTCAGAACCTGCTCGCCAATGGCACGTTCTGTGATTTGTTTGATGAAATCCTGCGCAACATCATAGGCCACGTCGGCTTCAAGCAGAGCCGTGCGGACCTGCTTCATGCCGTCGCGAATGTTGGTTTCCGTAATCTTTCCGGTTCCCCGAAAAGCCGAAAACGCGTTCGTCAGACCTTCTGTAATGCCTTCAAACACAAGATTAGCCAGAAAAAATCAGTCAAGAACTAAGATGAACTCGATTCAAACGAGACCGCGACTCCCTGCCAGCAATCGTAAAATGTTGCCAGCAAAGGAGTTATTTGCGCGAGCAAAGTGCCGTCGCACTGCCGTCGCTCAAGCGCGCAGGATGCCCCGGGAATCGAATCGCGGATAGTACCGTTGGAATCGCCGCCTGACAAGTTGTTCCGTCACTTACCATGCGTTGTCGGCAGGGAATTCCTAACGAATCCGCACGGTCGGTCTGTTTTTGCCAAAACCGGAGTTGCCGGATTTCCAGGCGGATTCGCGGTTCCTGCTGAGTATCGGCCGGAACTCAGTTCCCACTCGCTGTCGAAATGTAGTAAAAACGCTGGTAAAATGAATAATTTGTCGAATTCTGGCCAGCGTTGCGCGTCGAAATTGGGGATTCCTTCTTCAAACAGGTGTGCCGCAGCTGCCTCGATTCCAGCAGTCAGCCGCAGCTAACTAAGTTTTCGGATTTTACGGAATTCTGAAGTCGCAATGTGGCGGCCCTCCTTCCAATTCGGCCCGCCTAAACAGAATTGAAACTATTGGGTCGCTTTTGACGCCACAACTTCACCTCCCGGTCTATTTTGGTCGTAAGCGACCAATGGCAACTCGCCCGTCACCTCCCGCAAGAAAAACGGTCCCTGTTAGGCGTTCGACATCAAAGGTGTAGAACGATTCGTCTGCAATCATCTTCCAGGTTTGCCCGCGGTTGGTCGAAAGCATGATTCCGGTTCGCCCTACCGCCAGTACTTTGCTGTCGTCAAGAAATCTGACGCACGCTTTGTGAGGCATTTCAACTTTTGCAAGCGACCAGGTCTTGCCACCATTGGAGCTGGTTGCGCAGTTGGAATTAGAAACGAAAGGCTGCTTGTAGTCTCCTCCCACAATCACGCCAAACCGGTTTTCGTGGAAGGCGCCTGAAAAGATGCCTTCGCTGGGTTCGCCGGAACGTATTGGTGTGGCGGCAACGCTCCACGACTTACCAAAGTCTTCTGTGTGAAAGACGCGAGAACTGGCCGCTCCCGTTGCAATCCACGCATGGCCGTCCGTTCCCATCACGATTCCCGTTCCACTGGCGGCAAAGCCGTATTCCCCTTCCCGTGTTTCCGGGCCTTCCAACGGTGTCCACGTCGCGCCGAAGTTTGATGTCTCCAGCAGAAACAGTCGACCGTCAATCGGATCGCCGACCAGCAAGCCACGACCGTCTTTTGAGAATGCCATGCCGTTGAAGAATCCCATCGGCTCTTCGTTGCGATGAACAAGGCTCCAGGAGTCGCCCCCGTTTGTGCTGCGAAAAATCCGCGACTTCTCGCCCGGCCCGGCGCTCATCAGAATCAAACTGCCAACTGTCGCAGATTCTACGTCTCTGAAATCCAGTTCCGCGTCTTCGCAAACTTTTAAGCGAGTCCACGTTTTTCCACCATTGATTGTGCGCAAGACGGTGCTGTTACTGCCAGTTGCAAAGACGGTTTGCTGGTCAACAACTTTGATGCCTCGCAGCGAAGCATCCGAATTGGACACGCGAACGTCAATGTCCATCCTGTGTTCCTGGCAAACGCCATCTGAAGCCGCCGTGATTGCCAGCAGGCAAAGTGTCAGTTTTCGGATCATGTCTTCTTTCTTCCTGCGACTGTCTTACTTAGTGCAATGTGATTCCGTGCGCGTCAGCGATGCCCAGCACGGGCACGGAGTCAACGGCAGATGCGGTTGCGATGTCTTTTTCGTAACCCAGCTTGATTAAGTTTCGACCGCCAAACGCCCGACTCATGGCCTTTTCCAGATTCTGCAAGCTGCCATCAGTCACTTCGCGTTGCCAGTGATTCAATGCGATTCGGGCGGAATCGCAGATTTTGGTTGACGGGTTTTGCTTGATGAGTCGTTCTACGACTGCTCCTGCAAACAACACGTCTTCACCAGTGATTTCCCCATTTGTGCCCGCACAAACAACGTGTACCGGAAGCTTGCGTTGAACCAGAAATTCAACAACCCGTGACAGGTTGGCGAAGCAGCCAATTAGAACACACGTTGCCTTGTTGGATCGCAGCAGCGCTTTGGTGCCGTTGGTTGTGGTAAACCCAATCACCTTGTTGGCGACTGTTGGGAGATCGTAGTCATCCGGCGAATTGCTAAGATCAAAACCGTCAATTTTCACGCCGCCACGTTCGCCACCCAACAGCACACAGTCGCCTGCATGCTGCTGACGAATCTGCAAGGCTTCTTCGACTGTAGCGCAGGGAATGACTTTGGTGGCCCCATTGTTTAATGCATGAGTAATGGTGGTCGATGCTCGCAGAATATCGGCCATCACCGCCACGCCGCCGGTAAGTGCGTCAGGAGCGAACAGAGTCGGAATTAAATGAACAAAAACGGACTGCGTCATATTTTCCCTGATCCAATGCAAGTAAGCCTACGCGTTGGGATTTAAGTGCGAACACGCGGTACTGAAATACTACCCCCGGCGATATTATAAAGGATGGTGTTCGAATCCACGCCCATCGGCGCTGATCGAAATCAGAAGCGTTCAGCTTGCCGTCGCTCAACAATCACGCGATGAAGCCTGAACAGAACTGCCCCGAATTTTATTGAGAACACCACAAAGAAGACAGCCAGACCGACAATCAACGCCATTGCCAGATACACCATAAGTCGCTGTGGTACGGGAGCTGCAACAATCAGGATTAAGCCAAGAATCAGAAACATAAAAAAACGACGATACAAATGTGACAACTTCGCGACATCCAATGTCACAGCCCAGGCGCCAAGATGCATCGCCACCATGCCAAGGTAATTCAGCAAATGATTGAACGCCGATGCACTCAGAATGGAGCCCAGGCTTTTTAGAGAAGACTGTTTCATTGATGTGCCCGCAATTCGTAGTCCCGCTCCAACCACAGACAGCAGCAGGCATTTGCCAACGACTTGCGACACTCACTTCCAGACGGATGAGCAAACACGCAACAGGCTTGTCCGGCAACGTATAGAAGGCATGACAATCCAACAAACAGCATCGCCAGACGAATCGCGATGGCAAAAACTGGCACCAGTTCTTGAGGAACCGCCTCAAGCCTTCCCGCTGTTGATAGCGGCAGTAATACGGCAAGACTTATCGCCAGCAACGTCCAGCCGCGAGACAGCAGCCAGAATCCTTTCGACAGCAAACTTAAACTAAGGACGAAGTCATTTGCCTGCCGATCGTCGGAGTCCAGGATTGTGTCGTCTGTGTTATTGCTGCCTACTGTGAATCGTGGTTCGTCTGGCGATGCGGCCAGCGCGGTCGATTCGGACGGCTGGCTGGCAAGTTCGAACGTCTGTCCGCATTTGGAGCAATTGACCCCCAGTCCGATCATTTCGTCAAGAAACTTCTGGCGAGCGCTACAGTGTGGGCATTTTGTTTTCAAAACGTTTCACCAACAGGGGCATGGCCCCTGGAATGTTGAAAATCTGGTGTTACGGCGTTGTTTGTTATGCACAATCCTGTACTGGGAAACAAAATGCATGTTCCCTGCATCGTTCTGCGATGAACCTGCTCCGCCACCAGTTAAACAAGCCGAAATAAAAAGGGGCCAGCCAAACGGCTGCCCCCCCCCCCCAAAGACTTCATCCTGTTACGACGTTGCCGACAAGTCGGCCCACTAAAAGATCAGGCTTAATTCAAGCACGCCGCAACATAAAGCAAACTTTAAACCAACTTAGTAGAGCCTGGCACAGCAAACGGTGAAGCGGGCAAGCTGCTTTCCCAAGTCAGTCCTTTCGGAAACAGATCCAGCGTGGATTCTTTAGTTACAAAGTCCCACGTCACTTCCTGGCCCGTGTAAGCAGCCATTCGTCCCATCACGGCCGTCAAAGAACTGTCAGCGGTTTGCTTCAATTCCACAATCGGCTTGCCAGCACGAATCGAATCGATCAGATCTTTGTGTTCCTGCTTATAAGCGTCAGCAATGCTGCCCTTCATGCTCCACACTTCGTTGCCAGAACGGTCAACAATGCGAGATCCGCTGCTCATGGCACCAATATAGGCTGTGCCTTTGGTTCCGTAGATTACGCTGCCGTTATCGCCCTTGGCACCTGGAATCTGGCGGCACATAAACGACAGAACTCGGTTACCCGGGTACACGTAATCGATCGACATGCTGTCCCACATCTGGCTATCGTCCGGACGAGTAAACCGACCACCAGAACCGTAAGCAGATTCAGGTGCGGAATCCATCACCCAGTTAAGCGTGTCAATGTTGTGAACGGCCTGCTCTGTAATCTGGTCGCCAGACAACCAGATAAAGTGCATCCAGTTGTTTAGCTGGTATTCAGCATCGCTGACACCTTCTTTGCGATTTTTGTACCAAATGCCGCTGGAACAGTATCGAGTTGTTGCGCTCACGATATCGCCAATGGCTCCGTCGCGAATCTGCTGAACAACTCCCATATAGTTCGTTTGGCGGCGGTACTGAGTTCCCGTCACAATGGCGGTGCCGTTTTTTTCCGCTTCTTCGTGTGCCGCAAGGCAAACGCGATATCCAGCCGGATCAACACAGGTTGGCTTTTCTGCAAAGACGTGCTTGCCAGCCTTCACAGCTTCAGCGATATGGTACGGTCGAAATCCGGGAGACGTTGTCAGCAGAACAACATCAACAGCCGGGTCGTTCAGAACCTTCTGGTAAGCATCCAGCCCTTCATAGATCTTCGAATCATCGATGGCGACCTTGGATTCGCCATGTCGATCGGTCATAATCTTGCGAACACGTTCGCCGCTTTCACGATGAAGGTCGGCAACAGCGATCAACTTGATGTTTTCATTGATTGACAAAGAATCGTTCAACGCTCCGCCACCACGACCACCCGCGCCGACGATGCCGATGTTAATCACGTCGCTCTTCGATTCAGAAGCAGGCTCGTCGCCTCGCACGACGCCTTTGGTTGACATGGCGGCAGCAACTGCGGCAGATGCCACTCCCCCAGTACGAATAAAACTGCGACGACTCGGTTGCTGTGCTTTTGACTGATCAGACTTCATGAAGAGGCTTTCGTAAGGAAGGATTTTCCGATGAAATTCGGTAGGGATGCGGGATGGCTTGTTAATTGAATAACGATCCCCGGCGTGTCATTAACCAACATACTGCCACGCGTTGGTCATTTCCGCCAGTAGACGAAAATTCTCGCATTTCTGACCATCGAAACAAGGCTTGAGCCATCTGAGATCCGGGTTTTCAGAATAGCCGCATTTTCCGGCACAATATGGCGTGGATTCCACCGCCTCTGGTGCGGCAGCAGCCATGGCAACTATTTCGAGGCTGAAAATGCCAGTAAGAACACTCTCTTGACACGCTTTCAAAATAGCCGTCAAACATGTTTCGCCGGCCCAGAACGTGATACTCAGGCGACGCCAGAGTCACCGCAGCAAGGCCGATAGGCGTGGATTGCAGGTTTCAGGCCGCCCAGAGACTTGAGTCAGAAAGACATTGTCGATCGCATTAATCTTGTAACACCAGAAAACACATCTGCCGGCCGCTGCTTACTCATCGCGGCCTCCCAGCAATCCGGATCGCATCAGAAAATACAACAGTGTCAGCAACGTCGAAATTGCTGCAGCAACGTATGTTAACGCGGCGGCGTTAAGAGTCCGGTCGATGCCGTAGCGCTCGTCCTCGTCAACAATGCCAGCTTCAACCACAAGTCGTTTTGCTCGAGCCGTTGCGTCGAATTCAACGGGCAGTGTCACCAGCTGAAACAGCAGCACGGCTGAAAAGATGGCAGCTCCAATTCCAACAACAAACGGGTGAATGAACACCCCGACGGCCATCACCGTATAACCAAGCCCTGATCCAATACCAGCCGCCGGAACGATCGCGGAACGCAATCCCAAAGGAGCGTAGTTTGTCGCGTGCTGAATGGCGTGGCCCGCCTCATGACAGGCAACACCTACAGCAGCCAGAGAATTGCTGCTGTAAACTGCTTCAGATAATGCAAGCTGTTTTGTCTGTGGATTATAGTGGTCGGTCAGGTAGCCATGAGTAGGAACAATCTGAACGTCTGAAATACCGGCGATGTGCAGCAATCGGGCTGCAGCCTGAGCACCCGTGTAGCCTCTACGGCTGGCAATTTTGGAATAGCGATTGAACGCCGTTTTCACCAAAAAGCTGGCTCCACCGGAAATAATCAATCCGGGAATCATCACATATAAAACGTACTTCATGTCAAACATCGATCAGTTCTCCTCAAGATGCAACGTGTTGTGCATACTGTTCAGCAAACACTATGCCACAGAGATTGGTCAATCGAGCATAAATCCGGAAACCGGCTTTCCACCAACAAAAACGCGGGCCAAATCGACACTAAGCAAAACCACGTAGTATCGCAACCAGTCAAGACTTCTCTCCAACAAACTGCCAAATTGACTTGCCCGATAACACCAACCATTCTGAAAATGCGAGCCGCAGACGGCAGCAAAAATGCTTTCAGATGCGTGCATCTTCGATTGTGGGTCGTGTTACAGGGAACTGCCGCGTTTCCTCGGTACAATAATATGGCTCCACATTGCATTTGCTGCCCGCTAACTGGCAGACCACGCAACTTCTGAAATTTCATTGAGGTGACAAATGCTGTCCCAAACTTTCTGTCGCCGAATCCTGATTGGCGTGCTGCTAACCAATGTGCAATCTCTGGTCGTGGCTCAGGCTCCGCCGTCACCAACTGCGTCGGCGGCAAGCGAAGCTGCCAACGCGCGAGACATCATTAAAAACGCGTTGCCCTTTATTGAAAAGCAGGGGCAGAAATGGATGAACGACAAAAAGTGCGTCACCTGCCATCACTCAACCTTTATGACATGGTCTTTGAACAGAGCCAGCGAACACGGTTTTCCTGTTGAAAAGCAAAGCCTGTCAGAATGGAACGAGTGGACTCGCAACTTCCGGAACATCCAGGGAAAGAACAACAAAGACTTCGAAACCGAACCCGCTGAAGTCGCCTTTCAACGCAGTTCTGATGTCGTCGCCCAACTGCTGCTGGGGCGGCCTGCTTACGCTGACAACGTTCCCAGCGAAGAACAACAATGGTCCTCAGAAATGGCGGATCACCTGCTGACCGGCCAACAACCAGACGGAAACTGGAAGGCAGGTGGACAACTTCCACTTCAGAAACGCAGTGTTCAGGAAACCGAAGAAGTTTCTACACTATGGTCCCTCTACGCCTTGCAGCTTTTCAACATACAAGACGAACGACTTTCAACAGCTGACAGCAAAGCAGCCACATGGCTGAACCCGCAGACTGTTGGTGAATCGACTGAGTGGTGGGCCGTCAAGCTGCTGTGGGCGCGAAAACGTGGCGACAGCGAAGTCGCAGATGCCTGCCGCGAAAAGCTGATTCAGACTCAACATGACGACGGTGGCTGGGGCTGGCTACTTACCGACGAAAGCGATGCACTTGGAACAGGAATCGCCATGTACGCCTTGCAGCACGACGGTGTGACCTTTGCTGAACCTGTCATTGCCAACGCAGTGAGTTTCTTAAGAACCACGCAAAACAAAGATGGTTCATGGTCCGTCAAAGGCACTAAGAAAGCGAAGAAAAATCGAGTTGAAGCGACGGCGACATACTGGGGCACCTGCTGGGCGGTGATCAGCTTGCTGGAAACATTGCCCAAGGCAACTAACAACTAACGAATCGGTGACGGATGCTTGCTTACGACAAGACATTCACCGCAGGGCCAGCTACTGAACAATGAACCCGCCCCTCTAAACTGACTTCACTTAGCTGGGCTTAATCATCCAACACGATGAATGAGCTTCAAGGCCCACATGAGGGTAATACGTTTGAGCCTTTGGTGCCGCCAGCAAGATCAACGTTGTGTTGAGACCGCAGGCTTCATGAACCAGCTTGATCAGCTTTCGACCGATGCCCTGCCGCTGATAGTTTTCATCGACTGCCAGATCAGACAGATAGGTGCAGTAGTGAAAGTCCGTTATTGCTCGAGCCACACCAACCAGCAAGCCATCAGAATTTCTGGCGGTCGCAAATCGATCTGCGTTAGCCAACATTCCAGCAATCCGGTCGCGGTCGTCAACCGGGCGACGTTCGGCCAAAGTTGACCGTTGCAGCACGTCGATAAATTCGTCGATATGAGGTGTGGAATCGGATGAAAAGCTGATCGTCATAGGAACTGACTGTAAAAGAAGGGTGGGCACTGGATAGCGTGAACCTGAAAACTCCCGATAGCTTAGTTATCGTCCATTCAGCTATTGACTGGGTTTATCAAGGCTTGGTTTTTGCGACACACGATTCAGACCAACGGTTCAAAAGAGTCGGCATTCTGACCCGACTTGCCGTTTCTGCGAGTAAAATGTGACGATTAACCGGCGTTAAGCAGAAAGCATGGCCGATCCGTGCAGAATCGGAAGATTGCCCCTTGGCGAACGTTCATTACGGTAGTACACTTCCGCAAGCTTCTGGCGTCGTTGGACGGCAGAGTGAATGTGGCCGGATACAAGCGAGTCACGTTGTTCAGTCGAATGAACAGCGTTTTCCGGTCAGACGAGGTTTTTGGCGGAGTTGGATGCTCATGCAACCTCGGGGATCTGGTGCTGGCACTTTAGCCACACATTTGCCATCTACGTTCATCAAGTTGATGAACGAAACATGGCCAGCGTCATCGGGACGCATTGAATTCTGTGACTTCTTGTTTGTCCGGAATTGCCGTAAACGCGGCGGTTTGTGCATTAACATTGGCTAAGCCCAATCGCAATCACCAACACACGCAAAATCGCTGACGATTTTGCCGCCTCCGAAGTAACGCGAAATCAATCCCGCAATCCGTGATTGATAGCGACTTCAGGCACCCCTTATCCACTTCGGCTTCTGAATAAACAAAGCCGAAAATCATTGCGACCGAGTTCCTTTCTCAACGAATAACGGTCTTTTGATTGACCAAAACTATTTCATTGATTGAGGAACAAAATTGAAGACATTTGAAGAACTGGAGCTGATTGCACCTTTAAGACGTGCATTGGCCGACGAAAAATACGAAATCCCAACGCCTATTCAGGCACAGACCATCCCTTCAGCACTTGAAGGAAATGACGTTCTGGGATGTGCTCAAACGGGCACCGGAAAAACGGCAGCGTTCGCTTTGCCGATCCTGAACAGACTGGGGCAGCTTAATCGCAAGGCTCTGCCAAATTCACCACTTGTGCTGGTATTGGCTCCAACGCGTGAACTGGCCATTCAAATTGGCGAAAGCTTCGCAACCTACGGCAAGCACCTGCGACTGCGACAGGTTCTTGTTTATGGCGGAGTTAAACAAGGCAACCAGGTTCGCGCCATGGGCCGAGGTGCTCATATTTTAGTTGCGACTCCCGGTCGATTGCTGGACCTGATGAATCAGGGCCACATCAGCCTTTCGCAACTGGAAGTGTTTGTACTGGACGAAGCTGACCGCATGCTGGACATGGGATTTATGCCCGACCTGAAGCGGATTATCAGCAAGCTGCCTGCGAAGCGTCAGTCGCTGTTCTTTTCTGCAACGATGCCGCCAAAAATTACTGAACTGGCTGCTCGCCTGTTGACAGACCCGATTCACGTTAACGTGACTCCCAAGACTTCAAGCGTTAAGCGGATCGACCAGAGTGTTCACTTTGTCGAACGTCATAACAAGCAGACGCTTCTGAAAACCATGGTGACCGCTGATGGCGTAGAACGCGTGATTGTCTTTACAAAGACAAAACGTGGTGCCAACGTGGTCGCAGAAAAACTGCACCGAAGTGGAATCAGTTCCGCCGCTATTCACGGCAACAAGTCTCAGAATGCTCGTCAAAAAGCTCTGGAATCGTTCCGTAATAATGAAATTCAGGTGCTGGTAGCCACCGACGTCGCAGCTCGAGGAATCGACATTGACGGAGTCACCCACGTTATCAATTACGACTTACCAATCGAACCAGAAGCCTATGTTCACCGAATCGGTCGAACGGGCCGTGCTGGTGCGGAAGGCATTGCCGTTTCGTTTTGCAGTTCAGAAGAAATTGGCGATCTGCGAGCCATCGAAAAACTGATCGGACAGAAAGTACCGGTTTCCGGCGGCACAGAACCCGCGCCGTCAGCCAGTGTTCGACCTTCCGGACAGTCTCGCGGACGCCGTCCATCCGGACAACAAGGGGGCCGTTCTTCTGGACATGGACGATCACCGTCCAGTACTCCCGGCAGCAGACACGCTGCGTCTCGACGTGCAAGTGAAGCCACCGGTTCTGGTGATTCACCAAAGCCGCGTCGACGCAGAAGACGACCAAGTCAGGTAAGTTAGACTCAAAAACTGCAAGCAACCGCTTTGCAGATTTCATAAAGATAAAACGCCGCAGCATAGCGGCTGAAAACAAGTTGAAGCATTCTTAGGTTAGTCTCAAACGCGTGAACGTTTCACTCGACAGCGATAACCGACATTTCGAAGAGTATTGGGTACACCACATGGCAGAAGGCACGATCAAACGCATGACCGACAAGGGGTTTGGTTTTATTGAAGACGGTACTGGGAAAGACATGTTCTTTCACAGCTCCGCTGTAGAAGGCGTGCGTTATGAAGAGCTGCGCGAAGGCCAGCAGGTTTCTTACAACGTTGGACAGGGACCAAAAGGCCCGCGCGCTGAAAACGTGCGAGTAATCTGAATCGAAATCACAGGGCGAATTTTGTTCGCCGCGTGAATTCAAACGCCGGAAGAATCAAAGCTTCTGGCGTTTTTTTGTGCGCCGATTTTGGGTTTCTGAGTGCCCCCGAACGCCAAATTCGCCAGCCGGAACCCGATCCAATGAGCCCAAAATCACCGTCTGGAGTCTTAGTCAAAATAATGCGCGCACCGCGCCACTATGATTTTCGTAGCGACAACGGAGCGGCTCGGCGATTAGCATTCTCCACCTGCCGTCCGCAATCCACGCCACTGGGTCAAGGGCGGAGCCCTTGATTTACCTGCAAGAATCGCTGGTTTCATATCAACATTGATCGAAGCTGCCGAATCTGCCAAACTGCGGGGACTTGGTTGCGAAGGCTATGCGTTTGCCTCAAACCAGGTTCGCAATTACGCCCGACGGGGCGTACAGAAAGGTGCAGTGAGCGATTCCGTACTGACAAAGGGCGGCAGTCACAAATTGTCTTTCTGACGTAGAATGAAGTAGAAGTTGCCTGATTCAGGCTCGGCAAGGGAGTGCCGCAACCATGTACAAATTACTGCTTTGCATGCGTTACTTGAAGACGCGCTACATCGCTTTGGCAAGTATCGTGAGCGTCATGCTGGGCGTTGCCACCATGATTGTGGTCAACAGCGTCATGGCCGGCTTCACCAACGAAATGCGTGACCGTATTCATGGTTTTCTGGCCGACGTCGTTGTCGAATCCCGCAGCATGGACGGCATTATCGACGGCAAGGCCCAAATGAAGGTCGTGCAGGAAGCCGCTGGCGACTACATCGCCGCGATGACACCAACTGTCGAAGTTCCAGGAATGATCACCTATAACGATCCCATCACCGGTGAAACGTTTACTCAGCCAATTCAACTGCTGGGGATTGATCCAGGCGGCAAGGCCAGTGTTGGTCCGCTAAAAACCTACCTGGACAGCTATAACCAGATCCTCGAAGACGGCACAGTTACTCGCGATCGACTGCGCGACTATGAAACTCCGCTGGGCTGGGAACTGACTGATTCAGCCGCGTCGTATCGCAGGATGATGAAGCAGCAGATGATGCTGATGATTCAGGACGACAAAACTGAAGGACCGTTTGGCAGCGTTGTTGAATCGAAGGGAACAGCCGGTTCCGCAACAACACTTCCTGCACCCGACTTCGACTCGCCTCCTTCCACCGACGCAGTTGCCAACGCCGCTCCGGATCTTGACTCTCCGTTCAACGGCAACGAACCGGTCACACCGGTCGACCCAGCCGCTCCTATGCCCGCCAGAATTTACATTGGCGAACAGATCACCAGTTTTCAAACTCGAGATCCGGAAACCGGCAACCTGCACAAAGTAAACATGGTGAATCCCGGCGATGACATCATCGTCACAACGATTCAGTCGAACACGCCGCCCGAACCAATCAGTTTTTCCGCCACCGTCGTTGACATGTTCCGTAGTGGGATGAGCGAATACGACAGCCAGTTGGTACTGATGAACATCGAACAGCTGCAGCAAAACCGAGGCATGATTGCTGAAGATGGCGACGCCATTACATCGATCCAGATTCGCCTGCACGACTACAAAGACGCAGACGAAGTTGTCAAACGCATCAAAGCCGCGTTTCCTCCAGGAATGGTGACCGTCAGTACGTGGGAAGCGAAACAGGGACTGCTGCTTTCTGCCGTTGAGGTGGAAACAGCAATTCTGAACGTGCTGTTGTTCATGATCATCGCCGTTGCCGGCTTCGGAATTCTGGCGATCTTCTTCATGATCGTTGTGGAAAAAACGCGAGACATCGGCATCCTGAAATCCCTGGGCGCCAGCTCCAACGGCGTGATGAGCATCTTCCTGTCTTATGGGCTGGGACTGGGCGTTGTGGGCAGCGCCGCAGGAGTCGGCATTGGACTTCTGTTTGTTCGTTACATCAATGAAATTGAAGACGGACTCAGCTGGATCACTGGCCGAAAAGTGTTCGATGAAAAGATCTATTACTTCCCCGAGATTCCGACTCAAGTCAACGTCATGATGGTGACCTGGGTCGCTTTGGGAGCAATCGGAATCGCCGTTCTTGCCAGCGTCCTGCCAGCTCGACGAGCATCCCGTCTGCACCCTGTTCGCGCTCTTCGATTCGAATAGACTCACTGCAAAGAGCTCAGCCGGAATCACTTTCGATTTCGGCATCTCGTCCACAAACTCCGAACAGCTGAGCACGACGCTCATGACACACAACAGCCAGAACTGGCCGCATTCAACTGAAACTCTGAAGATGACTACGCCATTGATTTCCGCGCTGGCGATTGAAAAATCGTACTCCAAAGGCCAGCACAAAATTCCCGTTCTTCGAGGAGCCGGGCTAACGGCTCAACGGGGCGAATTCATTTCCGTCATCGGCCAAAGTGGTTCCGGAAAAAGCACGCTGCTGCATGTAATGGGACTACTGGATTCACCTGACAACGGCGAAGTGTTGCTGGAAGGCAAACGCATCGACAACCTGAATCAGGCGGCTCGCGATCAACTGCGAAACCATGTATTTGGCTTCATCTTTCAGTTTTACCACCTGCTGCCGGAACTCACGTTGCTGGAAAACGTGATGACTCCGTTGATGATTCGCCACTCCCTGTTCAGCTATTGGGCCAAACGCAAAGAAATCCGACACGAAGCGATGGAGATCCTGCAACAGGTTGGCCTGGGTCACCGTATTAAGCATCGGCCTTCCGAATTGTCCGGAGGCGAAATGCAGCGAGGAGCGATTGCACGAGCATTGATTGCCAAGCCCGAAATTTTGCTGGCCGACGAACCAACGGGAAACCTGGATTCATCAACTGGCCGCGAAATCATGGAAACGTTGAAGAAGCTGAACGAAGAAACTCAGCTAACGATCGTGATGGTCACTCACGACGAAGCGATCGCTCAACAGGCTCACCGAATCGTCAGGCTTGCCGAAGGTCAAATTGCCACAATCGGTCGCGAAGAAGCCGCCTAACAAGGGCTTCGCCCTTGACCCGGTGGCGTGGGACGCAGCAACACGTGGAACGCTCGAATCACCGAGCCGCTTCGTTGTCGCTACGGCCAACATCCGCGCACCGTGCACGCATCATTTTGAGTAAGACTCTAACGAGGCGGTGCCTCAGACCATTCGAGCAGCCGCTCGGAAACGCGACTACGTCGCTCCGAAAACTTGACTCAACGTGAACAAGTTCGCTGCTTTAAGAAGTCTAACTGAAGAGCAGGGTGTTCGGCAAACACAATTCCGGTCGCAGACAATTTCCAATCAGCCGCACTGTTTAACGCGCGGCACGAAACCAGCTATTCCTTAGCTTTTGCCTGTTGGTAAGCTTCTTCCATGCGAGCCAGTGATGCGTCTTCCATGGAAACACCCTGCTGCCTCATCGCACTTTCGATCGCCATAAAACGTCGGCTGAATTTTGCGTTGCTTTTCCGCAAGGCTTCTTCAGGATTTATCCCCCAACGCCTGGCAATGTTGGCCATCACAAACAGCACGTCACCCAGCTCACTTTCCACTCGCTGCTTTTGAGCCGGCTCAGTAATGTGGCGATCGGGAATCGGTTCAACATCAATGGAAGCGGGCACGTTTGGAATCTGCCCATCAACAAACAGCTCTTCCGCCAGCTCCTGAATTTCTTCCTTCAGCTTGTCGAACAGCATGTTGCGATCGGGAAAATCATAGCCCACAGAAGCAGCTCGTGCCGCAATACGATAGGCGCGAGCCAACTGCGGCAGATCTTTGGGAATGCCTTCCAGCTTTGACGTACGTTCGTGCTTTTCAGCATTCTTGGCGGCGTTCCAGTGTCGCTTTACGTCATCAGTGTTTGCAGCAAGCTTGTCCCCAAATACATGAGGATGTCGCCTCACCATTTTTTCTGCGATATGTCGCACCACATCGACCAACTGAAATCGTCGCTCATCCGTCGCAATTTGTGAGTCCAATATCACCTGCAACAGCACGTCGCCAAGCTCTTCTTTAATGGCTGCGTTGTCGTCCGAATCAATTGCTTCCAGCAGCTCGTACGTTTCTTCCAGCGTATAGGGCTTAATCGATGCCAATGTTTGCTGACGATCCCACGGACAACCTTCCGGCGAACGCAGTTTGGCAATCACTTCGCACAGATTTTGAAATGCTGGCAGCAACTCATCAAAATTCGGTGGTTGACCGAAGTCGTCTTTGGCAGGCACAGCACCTTCGGCAGCAGATTCAGTTGGCATCGAAAGTTGTCTATGTTGAACGTTACGTTTGACTTCTTAAAGCAGCGAACTTGTTCACGTTGAGTCAAGTTTTCATAGCGACAGCGGAGCGTTTCTGAGCGGCAGCTCAAATGTCTGAGGCACTGCCTCGTTAGAGTCTTACTCAAAATAATGCGTGCATCTTTTCTGAGCGACAACCGATCGTTTCCGAGCGTCAGCTGGAATAGGTTGCGGGCCCGCCCGCGTTCACTAAAGGTGTGTGCCACGAACGTGGTCAGGAAAACCAATCCGCGGCACACTCCGTGAACTTTCAACTATGGGCTTTTCGCCGGAATGCGTTCTTCGGAAGAACTACCACCGAATTGACGATCAGCATCTGCCTTGTTTAACGCCTGCAGATAAGCGCCAGCAGAAGCGGCGATGATGTCTGTGCTGACACTTTTTCCGACATAGTGTCGCCCCATCACGTCAATTTTCACTCGCACTTCACCCAATGCATCTTTACCTTCAGAAATGCTGCGAACACTGAATTCTTCCAGTCGAGCGGAAACGTCCATCACACGTTCCAACGCCTTAAACACAGCATCAATAGGCCCGTCTCCAATTGCCGCGTCGCAAACAATTGGTTGGTCTTCGCACTGAAGTTCGATAGTGGCGGTGGGAACGGCTGATGTTCCGGCTGACGTATGAAAGCTAATCAGCTTCCAACGAGCAGGCGCATCCGTAATACGGTTGTCGATTAATGCGATGATGTCGGAGTCGTAGACTTCCTTCTTTTTGTCAGCCAACGCAATGAAGTCGCTGAAGGCCTTTTGCAGCACATCTTCGTCAAGCTGAAAACCCAGCTCTTTCACACGGTCACGAAACGCATGACGCCCGCTGTGTTTGCCCAGTACAAGATTCTGGCCAACATAGCCAACATCTTCGGCACGCATGATTTCATAGGTCGAACGTTCCTGCAGAATTCCATGCTGATGAATGCCGGCTTCATGAGCAAACGCGTTCTGTCCGACAATCGCCTTGTTCCGTTGCACTTTCATTCCGGTAATTGAAGACACCAGCTGGCTGGTTGGCACCAATCGTTCGGTCTTGATATTCGTGTGAACGCCGTAAAAGTCAGCTCGCGTTCGCAAAGCCATCACGACTTCTTCCAATGCCGCATTACCAGCTCGCTCACCCAGTCCGTTGATCGTGCATTCAACCTGTCGAGCGCCCGCTTCAATGGCAGAAAGACTATTCGCCACTGCCAGACCCAGGTCGTTGTGGCAGTGAGTGCTGATGATTGCCTTTTCGATATTCGGCACGTTCTTTTTCAGATACGAAATCACCTTGAAGTAATGATTGGGAGTCGCATAGCCCACGGTGTCTGGGATGTTTACCGTGGTGGCTCCAGCTTCGATCACTTTCTCAACAACTTCGCACAGAAAGTCGAGCTCCGTGCGAGCTGCATCTTCCGGAGAAAATTCGATATCATCACAGAAAGACTTCGCATCAAGAACCGAAGAAATCGCTCGATCGATGATCTGCTGCTTGTCCATCTTCAGCTTGTGCTCGCGGTGAATCGCACTGGTCGCAAGAAAAACGTGAATACGTCTTTTCGCGGCATCAGCCAATGCTTCTTTGGCTCTGGCGATGTCAGCATCCAGGCTTCGCGCCAAAGCACAAATCGTGCTGCGATCTCCAAAGCGTTGAGCAATTTTTTGCACCGCTTCGAAGTCACCTGGCGACGCGATGGGAAACCCGGCTTCAATAACGTCCACGCCAAGTTCGACAAGTGCGTTGGCAACTTCCAACTTTTCCCGAGTGTTCATACTGCAGCCGGGAGACTGTTCGCCGTCCCGCAGAGTTGTGTCGAAAATGATGATCTGATCGCCGGTCATCGCTGACTCCTGATGGTCTGGAATCGAAGTTCTGTCTGCAGGAAACACTAAAAAACCCTGAGGCAGAACCTCAGGGTTGGATAGTTTACGTTTCGCAATTACGTACCCGAGGCGTGCTTCACAATGGAAGTAGAAGAAGGCTCAGGAGTAATAACGTTGTGTTCATGCGGAAGACTTTACAGTCGAAAACTCGGTTGGTCAACCCCCTGAGCTCCGGCAGAAAAATTCCTTCTCTGTTCAGCTACAGAAGATCGTTTGGCAACGAAAATCCCGGAAAACGCTGTCATTTCTGCTCGCACAGCAAAGATTCGCACAGAGACCGAAGACGTCGCTTCACGTGCCAAACAACCGGACACAGCCGATACAAACTGGTTCACTGAATACGGCCCGGTCGATTTCAGAAATTCTCCTGGATCGATTGCCGTCGTCGATCTACAATTACAACCCTATCGACTGCGCCGCTTTGATCATTCATGGAAGAATGTAAACGCAGTCGTTGAACTCACGCCGGAGGCAAGTTGTGACTCACGTTCTTATCCTTGGAATTGATTCGTTAGTTGGGCGATCACTAGGACATTATCTTGGAACTCGCTGTTCCGTTCGCGGTCTGTGGCTTGAAGAATCTGTGTCCATCAAACACTGCCCATCTGTTGCCATCAGCCGTCATTCCATGCTGGAACAACTTGCTGGCACAGACATTGTCGTCTTCTGCGGAGGAGCTTCCAGGTCTTCGTGGGACCATCAATTCGGCAACTTCAATGCTGAACTCAATTGGCTGAAGGATTGCACCGCCGCAACAACTCAATCAAACACTCGCATGGTCTATATTTCCAGCGACGCGTTGTTTAGCGGCCCCTGGATGTTTCAGGACGATGCCCAATCATTCGCCACTTCCCATTTTGCGACAACCCAGAACGCGAAGTCGCTGATAAAGTTCGAAACACTGGTTTCAAACCGGGACCAATCTTTGATTGTGCGAACAAACGTGTTGAACTGGCAGGACAACTCGTTTCTGGGAGACCACCTGAACGCATTAACATCCGGTCGTCGAATTGCATTGGATGCGAAGAATTACGCCACACCAATCGCCGCTGAACACTTCTCTGCATTGCTGACGGAATGCCTGCAAAGAGACGTCACCGGAACCATTAACATTTCCGGTGCTGAACGAACTTCACCGTTCGGTTTAATGACATTGCTGACTCGCAACATGGAAAACATCACCGCAGAGATCAGACCAAACACCATCAGCCAGAACTGCGCCGAACGGTCTTTACGTTGCAGTCGTCTGCGACAGGAATTGAACCTGCATCCGCCCGTACTGAAACAAACTCTGGAAGTTATCGCCCACGCTTCCTGTGTTTCACCACAGGCGTTAAAAGCAGCTGCTTAGACTACGTTATTGCAGGGAAAATGTTCACGTTGAGTCAAGTTTTCAGAGCGACTGCGGAGCGGTAGCTCAAATGGTCTGAGGCACGGCCTCGTTAGATTCCGCTATCGGTCACTCAGTGGGGCCAGGAAACGCGGCTACCGCAAACAAAAACGGGCATCATCATGCACAACAAGCCCGCCAACTGGCTTGTATCAAAACCGTTCCGGTGGCAAGTCGTGTTCCGGCCGCACGGTTAAGCGGTTCGAAATGTACGGCATCCGTTCCAGTGCGAACTTCAAAATTTCCGAAGCCGTGGGAGCAGCAACAGTACCGCCATAGTGTGAACCGGGACCACTGGGCTCATCAACCATCACCAACACAAGCACCTGAGGATTTTCCGCAGGTGCTCCACAAATGAACGAACAGATGTGCTTGGAATTGGAATAGGCTCCCGTTTCCGGATCAAGTTTTTGAGCAGTGCCAGTCTTACCAAAAATGCTGAGTCCTTTGATTTTCGCCGACTTTCCCGTTCCACGTTCGACCACGTTTTTCATGGGGCCAGACACGATCCACTGAGCGATATCGGTTCGCAAAATGGACGATTCAATTGATTGAGTTGCCTCCACAGTTTTGATGGTGGAAATCGGAGACGGCGCGACCTGGTCATCGGATGTATCCATCATCAGATGAGGACGAACTAAACGGCCTCCATTTGCCAAAGCCGCGTGAGCCGTAATCAGTTGCAATGGCGTGACGGCAAGTTCCTGCCCCATGGGTATCGACCCCATTGAGTACTCGTCCCAGTTGGCTTTGGCACGCACAAGACCATCCACTTCGCCGGGCAATTCAATTCCCGTTCGACTGCCAAACCCAAACGCTGCAGTGGCCTGATAAAGTCCGTCCAGGCCAATCCGTTCTGCAATACGGGCCATCCCAATATTGCTTGATTTCACCAACACATCTTCAACGTTAAGTTGCGAATAGGCATGATGATCATGAAGTATCCGTCGGCCCATGCGATACGCACCATTGAAACATTTAATCATCTCATCAGGCTGCAGTTTCCCTTGTTCAATCGCCCATCCAACAATAAACGGCTTGAAAGTTGAACCAGGCTCAAACACGGCTGAAACGGCCAGATTCCGCCATGCGTCAGAGGGAACTTCTCCCGGCAAATTGGGATCAAAAGAAGGAGCTGACCCCATAGCCAAAACCTGCCCCGAATGCGGATCCATCACAATTGCACATGCCCCCAGCGGTGCCCAGCGATCCATTAATTGTTCCAGCAGTCGCTCAGTCTGAATTTGCGTCAACACATCAAGCGTCGAAACAACCGTGCGACCATGAGTCGGCATTTGTGATTTTTCGGCCTCAACTTCAACCACCAGGCCTCGCGCATCGCGAGTCATCATTCGTACGCCGTCGGTACCGCGAATGTGATCGTCCAGGCTTTCTTCCAGACCACCGTGGCCAATGTTGTCGATATCGCGCATTCCAAGCACGTGGGCCGCGTATTGCCCTTGAGGATATTGTCGCAGATATTCGCGGCGAAAACCCCATGTCCGATCCGGTAATTGCAATTGGCGTACGCGGCTGGCTTCTTCGTCGGTCAAACGACGGCGAATCCAAATGAAGTGACGATCTGCTGAAGCGACCAGCTTTTCATAAAGCTCGTCAGCGTTCATGTCCAGAACTTCGCAAATCTTCCAAACGAACGCAGCAGGATCGTCTATTTGCGAAGGAACAGCATACAGGCTGTCTCGCGTAACAGTCATTGCCAGGACGTGACCGCTGCGATCCAGAATTTCTCCAGGACGAGCCGGCAACGTTTCCGAAAAAGAGCTCTGGCGAGTCACGCGGCTATTTAGTGACTGACGTTGCCCGGCTTGAAGATGAATCAGGCGAGCAATCATGATGCTCCAGCCAATCAACATCAGCAGCGAAACCAGCTTAGATCGCCAAAGAAACGGCGCGGGCTGATGCTGACAACGATCTACTACGATCGCATCGTCTGCCGTATTTCTGTTTATGATATCTGCCTGATTCATGAATGCAGCAGTTTTCAATCTGCCGAGACCGCATGGGATGCAGTCAAGTCAAAGCCCTGAAGAACGAGCGGGGTGTTCCCAACGAAGTAGAGGCAACTGAGGCACTCCCGACGAATCATCCGCAGGCGCGCTCACCTGCGGCGGTTGTTGCATACGCGGAAAATTCTGAACATGGCGACTGCCGGGACGATCCTTCGCCTGAATCTCAGCCAACTGCGACGGCGCGGTCAGTTCCTGAATTGTCAGCCGCAGCTTGGCGTGCATCTCCAGCAGCAAGTCGACCTGGAAGTACTGACGACTTACAGCGCGCTTCATTTCAAGCGTCTGTTTCTCGAGGATGATGCCCACCATCGAAACCAGAACGACAAGAATAAGTCCTGCTGCAAATCGGAAAAACACGTAGTCTCAATCTATTAAGAATCGCCTCAGAAATTTTCCGCCGGTAAAGTCGGCATTGAGCCAGAAGCAAACCAAACGACAATCGATTAACGAAATGCTCACCAACCAATGCGCAGAAAAAAGCCCCGTGATGACACATCAGCGGGGCAAAGTTCTTTTAAAATTATCGACCAAACAATGCTAAGGAGCCACGTGAAGGTCGGTCGCGTCGTCAGGAAGTGCAATCACGGTACCAGGTTTCAGTCTATTCGGATCGTTCAGGCTTTGACGATTCATCTGATAAATCTGAATCCACCGTGAAGCGCGGCCAAGGTGCTTTTGAGAAATCTCTGACAATGTCTCGTTCTCGCCGATTCGATACGCTGCAGTTCCATCCGCTTGCAGGAAGTAGCCGGTAGGCTTACGTTCCTTAGGTTTCAAGTCTTTGAACAGTTCGGGATATCGTTCTTCAAGAAGTGTTGGAGGTGGGATCAGCACCTTCATCCCCGGCCTAAGTTTTTTAGGATCGCTGATTCGGTTTTGGTTGTACAACGCCAACGCGGAAAAATACTGAGCGGTCCCGTAGGCTCGCTTGGAAATCGTCCAGTACGTATCGTTAAGTCGCACTTCACAGATATCACATTCGTCGTCCTTGCCAGCGACCTGCTGAATCGATCCACCGTGCACAAAGCGACCAGCACCGGCTTCGGGTTCCCATTGGTTTTCCGGCACGGTTACTCGATGCACGGTCGTTTTCGAACGAACGGAAGACGCCGGATTTTTGTCGTAATTGTTTTGCACGGCTGGTGTTGACGTGTCAAAACTTCGGGGTCGCTCTTGAGCAACGGGCTCTCTAAAGAAGCCCGAATCCTGTACTGGAGGTTGAATAACTTTCGGCTTCGCGGCATTGGGAACAGGAGGTTTCGGCACGATATCTTCCTGCGCGTTACCTGCAGCCGCGTTTGAAGCAGGTTCACGTGTAAACAGGCCGCCAGAGTCATTGTTTGATGAATCGCTGGACGGCGTGGCGGATCCCGATTTTCCGAGCACCGGCATCGAAGGCTCGTCGGCAACCGGAAACGACTGAGGACTCTTGACCGGCGGTGCGAAATCATCATTGAATAGATTTACGTCCTGACGCGGTTCCAGCATAGCCAACAGTTGCTGCGGCTCGTCTTTTTGAACGGATTCCAACTTTGCTATGGCCGGTTCTTCAAAACTGTCACGTGCAAAAGCCTTATCCTGTTGTGACGCAGTCCCAACACCAAAACCAACATCTGCAACTTCACGCGAAGGCTCATTGCTGAAGGGAAACGATTCGTCCGAATCAATCGGAAACTCTTCAGGCTGGGTTGCGGATTTTGATACAACGCGAGCGGGCAGGGACGCTACAGGCTTAAGGTCAGCACTGTTAAAGGAATCAAAAATATCAGCTGGCGTAACGGTCTCCTTGTCACTTGCAGCCACCCGATTTTCAGCACGCTCAAACGCGGGAACCAAAGAATCGTCTCTCTCATTTGCAGACGGCAGAAGCCTGCCTTCATCTGCTACCGGAAATAGAGTTTCGGTACTGGAATTAGACGACTCAGAAGTCGATGCCAGCGGCTGATGTGATTCGCCAGCGTCCGTCGCGGCAGCTTCAAACCCAGGGTCACTCAATGATTCGCCACCAAACGGGTTGGGGGTGACTGACTTAAACTGATCAGTTTCAGCGGCCGCCAAAACTGGCCCAGACTTGAAGGCAAGATCTGGCTCCGCTGGAAACTTCGAAGGTGAAGTCTCGGCCGGAAAACTTGAAAATGGATCTTTCACAGCAACCGCATTCGTATTGGCTGACGGCGTTTGGACGACCGCTGTTGCACCAGGAACTGCTTGTGGAAGTCCGTTTTCTGCAGCTGTTGCGGCAAATGATGTTGGCTCTGCACCAAATCGGCTGACCGAATCCGATGACGGATCTTTAGGTGCAGAAAAATCGTCCAATGGCGGCTCACGCAGGCTGGCCCTGGCGAACTCAGCCGGAGCAGTCGCCGGTTCGCCTGTTGGGTAGAACTCGTCAAAAGACTTTGACTGTTGCTCAGCAGCCACCTGTGCAGACAAGTCGCCAGTTTCGCCCGTTGCCTGCATATTGGCCTGCAACAGAGCTCGCTGCTTCATGTCAAATTTGTGGTAGACCAAAAAGCAGAACGCGCACACAAGGATGACGACAATAAACATGCCCATCTTTGCTTCGGTTGCCATCCCACTTCTGCTGGGCTCAAAGCCCCACTCAGCGTCCTGATCTTTCAGAGACTTTTTCGCTGCGCTGCTCGCAGTTTCGCTGAGCGACTTCGGGGATTGATCCGAATCTCCGCCGGCGTCGATTCGATGGGTGTTTTCGTTAATAGCTGCCATTCCTGCTTTCCTTTGAACCCGGATTTCACAATGCGGTCTTCGAGGGAATGAAACGTCAAAATAACTGCTATGCCGCCGGGCTTTAAAAGCTTTGGCAGCACGTCGGTCATCATGTTCTGAACGTGTTCAAGCTCTTTATTTACAGCAATCCGTAGAGCTTGAAAAACTCGGGTTGCTGGGTTCTTCCCGGATTTGGTGGCTCCTCGCGGGATCGCTCGACGCACACTTTCTTCCAGATCACTTGTTGTTTTAATTGGGGCTGTTCGCCGTTGAGAAACAATTTGCTCCGCGATGCGATCGGCAAAAGGCTCGTCTGCAAACTCACGAAAGACTGTTGCCAGCGCCTCTGCAGAACTGATCGCCAGAAATTCAGCAGCCGACTCGCCTTTGGAAGCGTCGAATCGCATATCCAGCGGACCGCCAGCGTCGAAACCAAAGCCGCGTTCTCGATCTGCAAGCTGATCTGAAGACAGCCCCAAATCCAGAAAAACGCGATCAACACCATCGATCCCAGCCTCCGCAAGAATCTCGGAGGCATGGATATAGCTGGAATGAAACAACTGAACGTTGGATTCAGGTAGTTTGTCTTTCGCAAATCCCAGCATCATTGGGTCACGATCGAAGCCCAACAATCGCCCCGTTGAACCAATTCTGGCCAAAATTTGCTGACCATGCCCTGCAGCCCCCACGGTTCCATCCATCACAGTCAAGCCATCAACAAGCTGCATATAATGCAGGACCTCTCGAGGCATGACGGAAACATGGACAGATTGCGATTCCATTGTGAATTGAGGCGACGCTTCCGCAGAAAGAGTGCGAAACGGCCAGCTTAAGAAGGGAGAGAGGCAGGAGACTTGAGGCAGAGTTGCCATTTTCAGGCAATTGATGAGAACAGCAGATTACCCTCACGTGCAAATCCCGCAAAGACCAATCAGCACGACATCGCCCCAAGCAGGAATTGCTGAATCAGCCTTCCGCAGAGAAATGACCAAAACAGCAGCAGATTCTGCCGACTCCCTGTCAGCGGCTCGGCGATCATCAACTACAGACAACGCTGACTTCGAAGTTGCGACACAAAAACTTCGAACGAGCACCAAAGCCACGCCTTGAACCAATGCTCGACGCGCTTTGACAATTCGCAAACAGGTACTGCAAAAACGTTCACGGAACGCATTCACCGCGTTCAGTCACACGGCCTCACCACGAACTAAACAAGAAAGTGGAAGGCTTGAATCCAAAACAACAGGCATCAATGAAATTCAGAAACGGCAGCATACAGAAGCAGTGAATTAGAGGGTGAAATTCGACGCTCCTCGCAACCGTACTGACGCCGGAAAATAATGCGGCCACGGTGTCCACATCCAACCATAACCAAACAAAGCAACGTACGCGGCGACACTAAACCCCAACACCGGAAGGCTAAACAATCACTGAAACCAACAGCGCGTCGCGGCCCTGCAAACCATGCCTGGAAGACGAAACTGAGCAATGAAGTCAAAATGCCAAATTCAATCAACATTCCGGACCTCGATCACAAAACCCGGCGCATAAAAAA
>ERZ887849.501-NODE-501-length-42081-cov-26.729667_pt1 | contig 42081 bp, 43 predicted proteins | sample MGYA00521267_ERZ887849 | MGnify/ENA primary metagenome ERZ887849 (study PRJEB32303, sample SAMEA104408601) | aquatic metagenome | biome: Brackish water; feature: Pelagic; material: water | place: Baltic Sea | collected 2014-06-06T16:11:00 | depth 2,863 m ... | reverse complement strand
CTAGACTGCGTCAAAGAATGGCACAAAGGCGTCCAGCACCTCGTCCGGCGACTCTTCCATCGCGAAATGGCCGGAACTGCAGGAGGCGTCGGTCACCTGTGGGGCCCAGGCCCGCCAAAGGCCTGCCGGATCGCCAGTTTGTGCGGGAAACCCGCCCTTGGCCCAGAGGAAATGGAGTGGCGCTGCGATCTGCCGCGCGGCGGACTTGTCAGCAGCATCCAGCGCCCGGTCAAAAGTCGCGCCTGCGCGGTAGTCGGCACACATGGCATGCAGACGTGCCGGGTCTGCCGCCTGGGCCCTGTAGCTGGCCAGGGCAGGGCCGGAAAAGGCGGCAAGCGATTTGGCGACGGTCCAGGAGGCCAGGGTCCAGTCGATGTAGCCTGCGGGATCGGCCCCGATCATCCGCTCGGGCAGGGGGGCCGGCTGGGCAAGAAAGGTCCAGTGATAGGCCTTTATCGCCAATTCGGCTGACCATGCCTCCCAGAAGTCAACGGTTGGCACGATCTCGATGATACCAAGGCGCAACAGCCGGTCCGGGTGGTCGAGGGCAAAGCGGTAGGCAACCCTGCCGCCCCGGTCGTGGCCCAGAACATGGGCCTTCTCCAGACCAAGCCGGTCCAACAGGCCGACGATATCGGCTGCCATCCGCCGTTTGGAATAGGTCCGATGCTCTGGATCGTCGGGCGGGGCGTCGCTCTCGCCATAGCCGCGCAGGTCAGGGACAATGACATCGAAGTGCCTTGCCAGTGCAGGGGCAACCTTTTCCCAACAGTGGTGGTTCTGGGGATAGCCATGCAGCAGGACAAGGGGAGTGCCTTGACCGGCCCTGTGGACCGACAGGCGGACCTCGCCAGTGTCGACCATGCTTTGGCTGAAACCGCTGATCATATGACCCTCGTCGCTGTGGGCCATGACACGGGTTGCCGATCATAGCTGATATAGAGCGGGTGTTGGGGGTGCCCCGCCTTTGTCAGGCCCAATACGAAAAGGGCGCGGTCCGTGCCTCTGAGCAGGCCTGCCACATGGGCCCCCTGGTCGAGATGCGCCCCATGGGTGCCCCAGGCGCAGACGATCCGATCCGCGTCGCTGCCGATCCAGTGAGTGGCACTGTCTAGAATGGCGGCGTTGTTCGCGGGCCCGACGGGGTCTGCCGCGGCCTTCATGTCCCTGGGGTCGGTGGCCCGCCAGGCAAAGATATTGGTCACCCTGAACGCCCCGAACCCCAGGGTCCGGGCCCTGCGTTCGCATCGTTCAACGGTCGGGTCGTTCTGCACCTCGGTCGCGGTGGAGGGGTTGAGCATCACGAACAGGGCGCGCGGGCGCAACGGGTCCCATTCGCGGGTCAAGAGGTAGCGATACTTCTCGCAGTCCGAATAAACGGCGGTCGAGGCGGCATCGCCCTTGAGGTGGGTGCGTGTGATCATGGTCGGATCGTGACGTAAAGTAAGGTGGGTTTAAACCCACCTTACCTGAACCCCGGTTCCTATTCCTTCACCAGCTTGTCCTGGGTCGAGGTTTCGAAATCCGACGCGTCGTGGCGTTCGTGCAGTTGCATGTCGAGGTCACCGAAAGCGCGGTTCACCATCCGGCCGCGCAGGACGGCGGGGCGGGCATCGATTGCCTCGGCCCAGCGCACGACGTTCTTGTATGAGGCCACGTCAAGGAACTCGGCCGCTCCGTATTGCCGGCCCAGAACCAGCTGCCCGTACCAGGACCAGATGGCCATATCGGCGATGGTATAGTCGGCGCCGGTCATGAATTCCCGATCCGCCAGGTTGCGGTCCAGAACATCCAGCTGGCGCTTCGTCTCCATCGCAAAACGGTTGATAGGGTATTCCCATTTTTCCGGGGCATAGGCGTAGAAATGGCCAAAGCCGCCGCCAAGGTAGGGGGCGCTGCCCATCTGCCAGAACAGCCAGCTTAGCATTTCGGGCCGGTCCTCGGGCTGGCCCAGGAAGGCGCCGAACTTTTCGGCCAAGTGCAACAGGATCGCACCGGATTCGAACACCCGGACGGGGGACGCGCCGGAGCGGTCGATCAGCGCCGGGATCTTTGAGTTTGGGTTGGCCTCGACAAAGCCCGACCCGAATTGGTCGCCATCGCCGATTTTGATCAGCCAGGCGTCATACTCTGCCTCGGCGTGGCCCGCTGCCAGCAGCTCTTCGAACAGGACGGTGACCTTGACGCCATTGGGTGTCGCCAAAGAATAAAGCTGGAAGGGATGTTTGCCGACCGGCAAGTCCTTGTCATGGGTCGCCCCGGCGATGGGGCGGTTGGTCTTGGCGAAGGTTCCGCCGCTTTCCTGGTCCCAGACCCAGACTCTGGGGGGCGTATAAGTATCCGTCATCTCAGGGCTCGCAATGCTGTTGAGGGTCTGATTTGCGCAAGCCCTAAGCCGGTTCCCCGCCTTGACCAACCCTCCTAGACGACAAAAACCCGCGTCGGATGCAATTCTCCGCTGCGGTATTGGCCAACGGCGACGGCTTTGCCCTCATAGCTGGCCCAGCAGTCCTCGCCGAATTCGACATCGCCGGGGTAGACCATGGCGGGGTTGCCATTGCGCAGCTGCGCAACGCTGTCCGCGGGGCAGCGCACTTCGGGCAGGTCGGCCAGCCCATCCTCAAGCGGGCGCAGCCAGCGGTCGAGGTCGGGCGACTTTGCGCCCGCATCCAGCGCCTCAAGCGTGATACCCTCTTCTGCCGTGAACGGCCCGGACCAAAGGCGGCGCAGGGTGACGACGTGCCCAAGGCAACCCAGCGCCTGCCCAAGATCGCGCGCGATCGAGCGGACGTAACCGCCCTTGCCACAGGTCATTTCAAGAGTGACATGGTCCACATCGGGGCGGCCCGTCATCACCAGTTCCTCGACCCAGAGGGGGCGGGCGGCGATTTCGAACTCTTCGCCATCGCGGGCGCGTTTGTAGGCCCGCTCTCCGTCGATCTTGACCGCCGAATAGGCGGGGGGGACCTGCATGACATCACCGACAAAGGCGTTCAGCGCCTCTTTGATTGCAGCATCCTCGGGGCGGATGTCCGACGTTTCGATCACCTCGCCCTCGGCATCGTCGGTATTGGTGGCCTGACCCAGGCGGACGGTGAAGGCGTAGCACTTCAGGGCATCGGTGATATAGGGCACGGTCTTTGTCGCCTCGCCAAGGGCGACGGCCAGAACACCCGTCGCGGCAGGGTCGAGGGTGCCGGCGTGCCCGGCCTTTTGGGCGTCAAAGGCCCATTTGACCTTGTTGACCACGGCGGTAGAGGTCAGCCCGGCAGGCTTATCCACGACCAGCCAGCCCGAAATTGCGCGTCCCTTGCGTTTGCCCATGATCGTCCCTTGCATCAAAGAACGGGGTGCTACCCAAGCTCCCTCCCCGGGTCAAGCGCAGAGGCGCGGATCGACTGCTACTCCAGCACGCCCACGATGGGACCAAGGACAAACCCGGCGTCCGATCTGCCAAGAGCCGGGGCATGCAACCGCGAGACGTTACCATCAAAGTACAGCGCCTGTGGCAGGCCCAGATGGTCCCGGAAAAAGCGGCCAATTTCGTGGAACGTCACCGGGCCGTTCGAGATTGCGAAAACGGCAAGGTCTCCGGCATCGGTCGTGCCGACCCCGTTGCGGACGTAGCGCGAGGTTGAACGGGTCAGGAACCGTGGATGCAGCGCCCCGTCGATGACTAGCATCGGGCCGGACTGGGCGGCATCGCGGCACTCGGGTTTCTCTGCCTCGAAGCGCAGGGTTTCGATCACCCTTGCATGGGTGTCCGTCAGGCAAAGTACCCCGTTCGGCAGCAGCCCGAAGTTGCCGGGGCCGGGGTTGGTGACCAGCCGCATGGTCTGCTCGCCGTCCTCGACATAAAGGCCCACGGGACTGCGGTCGGAATGATACATGCCTGCGTTCATCGCAAAGCCAAGCCGCCGCCCGTCGGGCTGATCACCGTCGATGGCAGAGAAGCTACCGTAGAGGCCGCCAGTGCTGTCGGAATGAAACAGCCTCAGGTCTTCGGTCGCTGGGGCGACGGTGCAGGTGGTCCAGGACTGGCCCTCAAAGGTCACGTCCTCGCAAACCACAGCACCCGCGGTTGTTCCGGAAATCCCAAGCCAAAGTACCAGCAGGCTGGCCCCGGCCCGCCTCATTCCTCGTCAAGATCCTGTCGGACGTGGTCGTCTGCAAACAAGCGACGGGTTTCGTCCATGCGGTCGAAGGTATCGTCAATCTCGAACCGCAGGTCGGGGGCGAATTTCAAGGTGGTGCCCTTGGTCACCAGATGCCGCAACTCCCCCTTGTTTCGGCGCAGCGCCTCAAGTGCCAGGTCCTGGTTGCGCCCACCAAGCGGCAGGACAAAGGCCGTGGCGATCCGAAGGTCGGGGGTCACCCGGACCTCGCCTACGGTGATCATCATGCCGCCAATGTCGGGATCATGCAGATCGCCCCGCTGCAACACCTCGGACAGGGTCCGGCGGATAAGTTCGCCCACGCGCAACTGCCGCTGCGACGGACCGGCAGAGGTTTGGCGGGAGGTGTCGGGTGATCTATGTTTGGCCATATCGCCTACCTATGCCTTTGGGCACCGATTGCCAAGCGGGGCAGGCGTGGGCTTTCACCATCATTTGCGATGGCCGTGCGACCGGGCTATGAGGGCGGAAATGCTATCGAAAGGGCGCAAGATGTCAGAGATACCGGGGATCGTGGTCACAGGGGCGTCCGGCCGCATGGGGCAGATGCTGATCCATCTTATCCTTGCCTCCCCCAAGGCGCGCCTTGTCGCCGCCCTTGAGCGGCCGGGCCATGCCTGGATCGGGCAGGACGTAGGCGTCGCCTCGGGTGGTGCGGCCATTGGGCTTGCGGTGACGGACGATCCGCTTGAGGCCTTTGCCAGGGCCGATGCCGTCATCGACTTTACCGCCCCTGCCGCCACGGTCGAATTTGCAGCCCTCGCCGCCCAGGCCCGGCTTGTCCATGTCATCGGGACGACCGGTCTGTCGGCTGAGGACCTCACAAAGATCGCTGCTGCCGCCCGTCATGCCATCATCGTGCGGGCCGGAAACATGAGCCTTGGGGTCAACCTGCTGGTTCAGTTGACCCTCAAGGTCGCCCAGGCGCTGGACGAGGATTTCGATATCGAAGTGGTCGAGGCGCATCACAAGGCCAAGGTCGATGCCCCCTCAGGCACCGCGCTGATGTTGGGCGAGGCCGCGGCAGAAGGGCGTGGGGTCATGCTTGAGCATGTGTCGGACCGGGGCCGCGACGGGATCACCGGTGCCCGCCAGTCGGGGCACATCGGATTTTCCGCCATTCGGGGCGGCGATATCGTGGGCGAACACGACGTGATCTTTGCCGGAGCGGGAGAGAGGATCATCCTGCGCCATGTGGCAACGGATCGGGCCATCTTTGGTCGCGGTGCGCTCAAGGCGGCGATTTGGGGACAAGGGCGCGATCCGGGAGAATATGATATGATGGATGTGCTGGGGCTTTCGTCTGACTGAGTCGCCGTGGTGAACCAATTTCAGAGTCCCTGCGTATAAATTGGAGAATTTCAGAAGTTGGGGTTTTGTGATGAGACGACATTTATTTGCCGCCGGTTTGGCCTGCGCCGTTGCGGCACCTGCTGATGCACAGGAATATACCCCCATCACCGAACGTGAGACGTTCCTGTCCCTTTTGCAGGGTCGGCAACTTCAAATGCGGATTTACGGGCTGTCGTTGAATGTACTGCCCGATGGCCGGATCGAGGGCAGCGCTGTAGGCTGGGACATCGACGGCAGTTGGACCTGGCAAGACGGCTACTTTTGCCGCGAGATGGATTGGAGCGGTTATGAAATCCCGTTCAATTGCCAGCTTGTCGAGGTTCTGGGTGACGACAGGCTTCGTTTTACCGTTGATCAGGGTGCCGGAGACTCGGCCGAATTCCGGCTGCGCTGACGCGACCTGCGCCTAAAAGTCGATGGCGAGGCCCTTCTTTTCCCAATCTCCATAGCGCACGGGCTCTGGCCCCCGGGGACCGCCGTGTTCCAGCGGGCGTTCAATCTCGGTCATCGCTTTGCGTCGGGCCTCGGCTTCGGCCAGGGCGCGCTGGGCGGCGGGGGGTAAATCCTTGCGGTCGGTCATGGTGTCGGCTCCTGTCCCGTCGCGCTTGTCTGTGAACGTCTTGATGATATACGGCGCGTTCCAGAGACAGCAAGGGGCAGGCAATTGAGTGATGGCAAGGATCAGCTTGGGCTGGCACCGCGCGACGCCGCGCTGAAGCTGATCGAACAGGTCACCGGGTCAGGCAAACTCTTGCCCGAACTGATCGGGGCCGGGGCCCTTGATGCGCTTGCACCCGAAGACCGGGCACGCGCCCAACGGCTGGCCCTGTCGACCCTGCGCGGGCTGGACCGTGCGGATCGGCTATTAAAGAAGTATCTACAAAAATCCCCACCCCTTGCCGTGCGCAATGTCTTGCGCCTTGGCGTGACCGAGATTGCTGAAGGCACGGCGGCACATGGGGTCGTCAACGCGATGGTGGGCCTGATCGGGCGCAACAAGCGGGCAGCCAACTTTAAGGGGCTGGTCAATGCCGTCCTGCGCAAGGTGGCAGCTGACATGCCACAGGCCTGGGACAGCCAGCCCATCCCCCTGTTGCCCGGCTGGCTGCGCAGCCCGCTGGTCGCCGCATGGGGACGGGACGCGGTCAAGGCGATGGAGGCGGTCCATTTTGCCGGCGCTCCCCTTGATCTGACGGCCAAGGGCGATCCGGCCGAATTGGCGGCCATGCTGGGCGGTACGGTTCTGCCCACAGGCTCGGTCAGGCTTGCGACGCCGGGTCAAGTGACAGCGCTGCCGGGCTATGCCGACGGCAGCTGGTGGGTGCAGGACGCCGCCGCCGCGATTCCGGTTCGGGTTCTGGACCCCAAGGCCGGCGAGCGTATCCTTGATCTATGCGCTGCACCGGGGGGCAAGACCCTGCAACTTGCCGCGGCCGGGGCGAACGTCACGGCGCTGGATGTATCCGAGGCCCGATTGGCGCGGGTGGTGTCCAACCTGAGCCGGACCGGACTGACCGCAGAGGTCGTCGAAGGCGACGCCCTGACCTTTGAAACGGGTGGCTTTGACGCCATCCTGCTGGATGCACCCTGTTCGGCGACTGGCACCATCCGCAGGCATCCTGATTTGCCACAGGCCAAGGACGGGTCCGAATTCGGGGCGTTGATTGAGCAGCAGGCGGCGATGATCGACCATGCTCTGACCCTGCTTCGACCGGGGGGGCGGATGGTGTTTTGCACCTGTTCTCTCTTGCCAGATGAAGGCGAAGTGCAGATCGAAGAGGCGTTGGAACGGCACCCCGGCCTTGTCGTTGACCGGTCGGCCCTTGACCGACCGGGGCTGAACCCGGATTGGATCACCTCCGAGGGAGGCCTGCGACTGCGTCCCGATTATTGGGCAGAAGCTGGTGGCATGGACGGTTTCTACATCGCATGCCTGACAAAGCCTGCGTGACTCGCCCGTTTCGAGGGCATATTAGTACTGTAACGAGAATGATGCCCGAGGCATCCAGATGAGGCAGCGGATTGGTGGCCAAAGGGCAAACATGGACAGCGCGGCGAACGCGTTTCATGAACCGGCTTCACGTCAGCATGGCCGGGCGGGCCCCTGTGGCGACGGGCTTTGTGTCGTCGCCTGAACCTCGGACAATAGGCCATTTTGCGCGCGGCAGGCAGCTCTTGGCGGGCAACTTCATGCTGTCGGGCCGGCTGGTTGAGGCGCCCGATACGCTGATCTGGGACATCGCGGCCGAGGAAGCGCCCTTCGTGGACGATCTTCACGGCTTTGCCTGGCTGGACGATCTGGCCGCCGTGGGGGATGCCAAATCCCGCGAGCGGGCGCAGACCTGGGTCATGAACTGGATCGACCGCTATGGAAAAGGGCAGGGGCCAGGCTGGACGCCTGCCCTGACAGGACGCCGGCTGATCCGCTGGATCAACCATGCACTGCTGCTTTTGCGGGGGCGCGACAAAGAATCGGCTGATCGGTTCTATGCCAGCCTGAGCCGGCAGACAGTCTACCTGTCGCGCCGCTGGCGACGCGCCCCTCAGGGTCTGCCACGGTTCGAGGCGCTGACAGGCATGATTCATGCCGGGCTGTCGCTGGAAGGGATGCAGGATCATGTGGAGCCTGCGATTGCCGCCCTAGCAGCGGATTGTCAGGCCCACATCGGCCCACAAGGCGACATCCCAAGCCGCAACCCCGAAGAACTGCTTGAGGTCTTTACCCTGTTGACCTGGGCCTCGGCCACCTTGAACGAGGCCGGGCGCACGCTGCCCACCGAATTGGTTGAGGCTCTCAGTCGGATCGCCCCGACTTTGCGGGCCCTACGACATTCTGACGGCGGGTTGGGCCGGTTTCATGGGGGTGGGGCTGGCATCGACGGGCGGCTGGATCATGCCCTTGCTGCTTCGGGAAACCGTCGGATGCGCAAAGGTGGCCTGCATATGGGCTACGCCCGTATCGCGGCGGCCCGGACGAGCGTCATAATCGATGCAGCCAAGCCTGCCTCGGGGCGAGACTCAGGCGAAGCACATGCCTCGACCCTGGCCTTTGAAATGACGTCCGGACGGCGACCCGTCATCGTGAACTGCGGGTCTGGCGCCCCCTTCGGGCCAGAGTGGCGGAGGGCGGGCCGGGCGACGCCAAGCCACTCCACCCTTGGTATCGAAGGGACGTCGTCCTCGAGGATGGCCCCGGCCAAGATCGTCCGGGGGCAACAGGTCGAACTTTTCTCCGAAGGCCCCGAGCGGGTCGGTTGCGAGATGCGCCATGCCGAAGGAAGCCAGAAACTTGAACTATCACACGACGGCTGGCGTGCTCATCTGGGTTTGACCCACGCCCGGATCATGGAGCTTAGCAACGATGGGCGCGCGCTCGCCGGGGAAGATATACTGACGACCCTCAGCCCGGGGGATGAGCGTGCCTTTGATACGATGATGGCGGCAACCAGCTTGCAAGGGGCTCCGTTCTCGATCCGGTTTCATCTGCACCCCGATGTCGATGCCTCTGTCGATCTGGGGGGGACGGCTATCTCGCTTGCCCTCAAAAGCGGCGAAGTCTGGATCTTTCGCCACGATGGCAAAGCGCGACTGACCCTTGAACCCTCGATCTACCTTGAAAAGGGACGGTTGAAGCCGCGGAGCTGTGATCAGGTGGTTTTATCTGGCCGTGCGATCGCCTATGCCACCCGCGTGCGCTGGTCCCTTGCCAAGGCGCAGGGGACTCCGGATGCGGTCCGCGACTATGCACCCGGCGGGCGAGGGCTTGAATATGCGCCGCCCGGCAGAATCGGGACAGGCGACGACGATCTTAAATAGGGACGCTGATATGACTGATCTTTACCCATTGCGCAGGGCCCTCTTGTCTGTTTCGGACAAGACCGGGCTGCTGGAACTGGCCCAGGCGCTGGCCGCGCGAGGGGTCGATCTTTTGTCGACCGGTGGGTCAGCCGGGATGCTGCGCGATGCCGGACTTGCCGTCGTGGACGTAGCCGATGTCACCGGCTTTCCCGAGATGATGGATGGCCGGGTCAAGACCCTGCACCCGGCGGTCCACGGTGGCCTTCTCGCCGTGCGCGACAATGCCGGACATGTGGCGGCGATGGAGGAGCACGGGATCAGGCCCATCGATCTGCTGGTCGTGAACCTCTACCCCTTTGAAGCCACAGTCGCGGCTGGCGCGGACTACGATACCGCCATCGAGAACATTGATATCGGCGGGCCCGCAATGATCCGGGCTGCCGCGAAGAACCACGGCTTTGTAAACGTCGTCGTCGATGTTGAGGACTATGCGCCTTTGCTGGCCGAGCTTGACGCCAACGATGGGCAGACGAGCCTGGCGTTTCGCCAGTCTCTTGCCCAGACAGCCTATGCCCGCACAGCGGCCTATGACACGGCAGTCAGCACATGGATGGCCAAGGCGATCGGCGAGGCATCGCCGCGTCGTCGCAGCTTTGCCGGGACCCTCGTGCAATCCCTGCGCTACGGTGAAAACCCGCATCAATCGGCCGAGTTCTATACCGATGGCACAGCCCGTCCCGGCGTGGCGACAGCCCGGCAGATGCAGGGCAAGGAGTTGAGCTACAACAATATCAATGACACGGATGCCGCCTGGGCGCTCGTGGCAGAATTCGCCCCGGCGGACGGCCCTGCCTGTGTCATCGTCAAACACGCCAACCCCTGCGGCGTCGCACGCGGAACCAGTCTGGCCGAAGCCTACATCGCCGCCTACAACTGCGACCAGACCAGTGCGTTCGGTGGCATCGTTGCCTTGAACCAGCCGCTGGATGCCGCAACCGCAAGCGCCATCACCGAGATTTTCACCGAGGTCGTGATAGCACCAGGTGCCAGCGAAGAGGCGATCGCCGTCTTTGCCGCCAAGAAGAACCTGCGCCTTTTGCTGACCGATGGTTTGCCAGACCCAAAGGAACCGGGTGTCTCGGTCCGGCAGGTGTCGGGCGGATTGCTGGTGCAGGACAAGGATGTCGGATCGCTTGATGATGTCGAACTGCGGGTTGTGACCAAGGTTCAGCCGACCGCCGCCCAAATGGCCGATCTGCGCTTTGCCTGGGTCGTGGCCAAGCATGTAAAGTCGAACGCGATTGTCTACGTCAAGGACGGGGCAACCGTCGGTGTCGGTGCGGGCCAGATGAGCCGGGTTGATTCGACCCGGATCGCGGCGCGCAAGGCGGCTGACATGGCCGAGGCATTGGGGCTGGACGACAGCCCCGCCAAGGGGTCGGTCGTCGCCTCTGACGCCTTTTTCCCATTCGCGGACGGTGTGATGACCGCGGTTGAGGCGGGCGCTGTTGCCCTGATCCAGCCGGGCGGGTCGATGCGGGACGACGAGGTCATTGCCGCGGCTGATGCCGCCGGGATTGCCATGGTCTTTACCGGCATGCGGCACTTCCGCCACTAGGCTGGCACTAGGAAAGGGGCAGGGACATGCGACTGACGCTGGTGACAGCCTTCTGGATCTTTGTCTTGGATCAGGCATCCAAGTGGTTCGTCGTGCATTGGCTGGACCTGATCAACCGGCGCGAAATCGATGTCCTGCCCCCGCTCCTTAATTTTCGCATGGCCTGGAACAAGGGCGTGAATTTTGGGCTGTTTTCCGGGGCGGACATGCGTTGGGTGCTGATCGGGCTGGCCATCGCCATCTCGGGTATCGTGCTCTACTGGGTCCGTCGGGATGGGGGCAGCCGCTGGACTTACCTGTCGGCCGGACTTCTGGTCGGGGGGGCGCTGGGCAATGTGGTTGACCGTTTTCGTTACGGGGCGGTCGCAGATTTTCTGAATATGTCCTGCTGTGGAATTGCGAACCCGTTTGCCTTCAACGTCGCGGATATAGGCGTGTTTGTTGGTGCAGTCGGCCTTGTCATCTTTACGTCAGACGGCAAGGGTGATGCAGGCAAGGGCCCCGGTCGCACATCGGGGCGCAAAAAGGCGTCGTGACGCCAGCGTTGGTCTGGGGTAAGACTGCGGAGCGAAAAGCATGAAGGACTTGGCAATGCGTCGGATGATCCTCGCAACAGTGGCGATGGGCCTCCTGGCCGGATGTTCCGGTGACCGTGGGCTGCGGCAACTTTCGGTGGGAAATGGTCCTGACGAATTTTCCGTCATGCCCTCGCGCCCCCTTCAAATCCCCGAATCGTTGACATTGCCGGACCCCGATGCCCAAAGCGGCAACCGTGCCGATTTGGCCCCCCGGGCGGACGCCATTGTCGCGCTTGGCGGTGATCCCGCGCGGGCTTTTGCAGGCGGTATACCGGCCCGCGACTCGGTCCTCGTGGCACAGGTCAACCGGTTTGGTACGTCGCCGGATATTCGGGAAACCCTTGCCGCCGAAGATCAGGCGTTTCGAAATAGGGCTGGCGTGTTCAACGTGTTCAACGTCTTTGGTGGCGACAGATACTTTGACGCCTATGCCCGGCAGGCCCTTGATGCCTACGCCGAACTGGCGCGTTTTGCAGCACTGGGCGTGGCTGTTCCCTTGGCCCCTCCGGCACCCTGATCTGACCACCTAATCCGGCCCCCCGCCAAGGACTGCTCACAACCTCGTAGACCGTGCTTGCGAAGCGGCTCCATCGGCATAGGTTATGCGCAACGTGGAACCGAAAAAAGAGGCCCGGATTATGATGCGCAGTTTTGTGCTGACCGCTGTTCTTGCAATGGCTGGTTGGTCTGCCGCCCCCTTGCAGGCGCAGGAGGTGACGACATTCACCCTCGACAACGGAATGGATGTCGTGGTGATCGAGGATCATCGTGCCCCGGTCGTTGTCCATATGGTCTGGTATCGGATCGGTTCGGCGGATGAACCCGTCGGCGCCTCGGGTGTTGCGCATTTTCTGGAACACCTTCTCTTCAAGGCGACCGATACACTGGAAAGTGGAGAGTTCTCGGCCACCGTGGCGGCCAATGGTGGCACCGACAACGCCTTTACCAGCTACGATTACACCGCCTATTTCCAACGCGTTGCCGCCGACCGTCTGCCCCTGATGATGCAGATGGAAAGCGACCGGATGAACAACCTGCGCCTGACCGAGGCCGACATCGAGACCGAGCGTCAGGTCATTTTGGAAGAGCGCAACCAGCGCACCGAAAACAGCCCCGGCGCACTTGCCCGCGAACAGATCCGGGCGGCCCAGTACCTCAACCACCGCTACGGCGTTCCGATCATCGGCTGGAAGCACGAGATGGAGGAGTTGAGCCTCGAGGATGTGGTTGATTTCTACGACCTCTACTATTCGCCCAACAATGCCATCCTCGTGGTCGCCGGCGACGTGCAGCCCGACGAGGTGCGCGCCTTGGCCGAGCAATACTACGGCGTCATCCCCGCCGAACCCGAATTGCCCAAACGCCTCCGCCCCGAAGAGCCGCCACAACGCGCCGCCCGCCGGCTGGTGTTCGAAGACCCTCGCGTGTCGCAGGACTACGTGACCCGCAGCTACCTCGCGCCCGAACGGGACAGCGGGGCGCAGGAAACGGCGGCAGCCCTTGTGTATCTGTCCGAAATCCTTGGGGGATCGTCCTTCACCTCGGTCCTGAGCGTCAAACTGACCTTCGACAGTGAGATCGCCCTGTTTTCCGGCGCGGGCTATGACGCAGATTCGCTTGACGACACGACGTTCCTTCTGTCCGTCGTTCCTGCCGAAGGTGTCAGCCTGCAGCAGGCCGAAGACGCGATGGACGCGGCCTTGGCCGAGTTTCTCGAAGAAGGCATCGACCCGGCCCAACTCGAGCGCATCCGGACGCAGCTTCGTGCCAGCGAAGTCTATGCCCTCGACAGCATCGACGGGATTGCGCGGCGCTATGGCTCTGCCCTCACCCAGGGGCTGACCGTGCAGGACGTGCAGGAGTGGCCCGGCATCCTCCAGGCCGTCACGGCCGATGACATCATGGCGGCCGCCCGTGACCTTTTCGATATTGATCAATCGGTGACCGCCTGGGTGGTGTCCAACCGGCAGGAGTTGACCCAATGATCCGACTGACGCTTAGCCTGATCCTTGTCGTCTGGGGCGTCGTTGCCCGGGCCGAGGTCGACATTCAGGAAATCACAACGCCCGGCGGGATCGAGGCGTGGGTGGTCGAAGAACGCTCCATCCCCTTTGTCGCACTCGAGATTCTGATGGAGGGCGGCGGGTCCCTTGACCGTGAGGGCAAGCGGGGCGCGGTCAATTTGATGATGGCGCTGCTGGAAGAAGGATCGGGTGACATGGATGCCCGTGCGTTCCAGGAGGCCCGCGAAGGGCTGGCCGCCAGCTTTGGTTTCGATGCCTATGACGACAGCGTGTCGATATCGGCCAAGTTCCTGACCGAGAACCGGGACGAGGCGGTCGCCCTGTTGCGGCAGGCGATTGTCGACCCCAGCTTTGACGCCGACGCGGTCGAACGGGTGCGGGCGCAGGTCCTGTCGGGCCTCGCCTCGGATGCCAAGAATCCAAACCAGCTTGCCACCGATGCCTTTTATGCTGCGGCCTTTCCCGGGCATCCCTATGGGTCGGACATGAGCGGGACGGTGGAAAGCGTCTCGGCGCTGACCACCGAGGACCTTTTTGACGCCCACCGCGACACGGTGAACCGGGCCCGCCTGCATGTGTCGGTCGTGGGCGATATCAGCGCTGATGAGGCGGGTGTGATGATCGACACCCTTCTGGGCGAGCTGCCTGCCGAGGCACCGCCCCTTCCTAGCGACGTGGCGTTTGGCCTGCCAGGCGGCGTGACCGTCGTGGATTTCGCCACCCCGCAGTCCGTCGCCCTTTTCGGCCATGAAGGGATGAAGCGGGACGACCCCGACTTTTTCGCGGCCTATGTGATGAATCACATCCTTGGGGCTGGGGGCTTTGAAAGCCGCCTGATGACCGAGGTTCGCGAAAAGCGCGGCCTGACCTATGGTGTGGCCACCTATCTTGTCCCCCGCGACCATGCCGAAATGGTGCTGGGGCGCGTTGCATCGGCCAATGATCGGATCAGAGAGGCAATCGCAGTGATCCGCAGCGAATGGGCGCGGATCGCTACAGAAGGCGTGACCCCAGAAGAGCTTGATGCCGCCAAGACCTATCTGACGGGGGAATACCCCCTGCGCTTTGACGGCAACGGCCCGATTGCCGACATCATGGTCGGGATGCAGCAGGTTGGTCTGTCGCCGGATTACGTGCTGAACCGCAACGACTTTATCGAGGCGGTCACGCTTGAGGATGTCAACCGGGTGGCGGCCTATCTGCTGCGGCCAGACGCGCTGCATTTCACCGTTGTGGGTCAACCCGAGGGGCTGGAATCCGGGCCGCTTCCGGCCTTGGTGGCGAATTAAGACCCTCGCAGAATCAACCCGCGCCATGCTACCCCTAGTGGCATGGCGCTTCCTGACCCCAAGATACCTGCTGATTTGCCTGTCATCCGACAGCTTGACACTGTTGCGATCAACCGGATCGCAGCGGGTGAGGTCGTGGAACGTCCTGCCTCGGCGGTAAAGGAACTGGTGGAGAACGCCATTGATGCGGGCGCCAACCGGATCGAGGTGGTGGTGGCCGATGGCGGGCGCAGCCTGATCCGGGTGACGGACGATGGCTGCGGGATGACGGGGGCGGATCTGCCCCTTGCCCTGTCGCGCCACGCGACCTCCAAGATTGATGGCACCGACCTTCTGAACATCCATTCCTTCGGCTTCCGGGGCGAGGCGCTGCCCTCGCTTGGGGCGGTTGGCCGGTTGCAGATCACCAGCCGGGCCAAGGGGGCAGAGGCCGCCACGATCACCGTGGATGGTGGGGCGGCCACGGCGGTCCGACCTGCGGCCCTGTCTGCGGGCACGGTTGTCGAACTGCGTGACCTGTTCCATGCAACGCCCGCCCGGCTAAAGTTCCTGCGCACCGACAGGGCCGAGGGGCAGGCGGTGACCGATGTGGTCAAGAGGCTGGCGATGGCAGAGCCTTTCGTGACCTTCATCCTGCGCGACGCGACGGATGGCGACGACCGCACCGTGTTCCGGGTCGAGGGCGAGACAGGCGACCTGTTCGACGCCCTCTTTGGCCGGTTGCGCGCCGTTCTGGGGCGGGAGTTTGCCGAGAACGCCGTGCCGATCGATGCCGAACGGGAGGGGTTCCACCTGACGGGCTATGCTGCCCTGCCGACCTATTCACGGGGGGCGGCGGTGACCCAGCACCTGTTCGTCAATGGGCGACCGGTGCGGGACAAGCTGCTGATCGGGGCCCTTCGGGGCGCCTATGCGGATTTCCTTAGCCGGGACCGGCATCCCGCGGTGGCGCTTTTTGTCGATTGCGATCCGCACCTTGTCGATGTGAACGTCCACCCGGCAAAGTCCGAGGTGCGGTTTCGCGACCCCGGTTTGGTGCGCGGCCTGATCGTCAGCGGGCTGCGCCATGCCTTGGCAGGGGCAGGGCACCGGGCCTCGACCACCGTCGCTGGCGAAACGCTGGGCGCGATGCGGACAGAGCCGCAGGGACTGGCCCGGATCTACCAGATGGAACGGCCGTCGTGGCAGGCGCGCGCCGCCTCCTACGCGGCGCAGATGCCCGAACAGCCTTTGGGCTTTGCCGAGGCGGCGGCCCCGTCGGCCCGGATCGAACCTTTGGAAATGCAGGATGTGGCCCGCCCCCTTGGCGCGGCCCGGGCGCAGGTGCATGAGAATTACATCATCGCCCAGACCGAGACCGGCATTGTCATTGTCGACCAGCACGCAGCGCACGAGCGGCTGGTTTACGAGCGGCTCAAGGCGCAGATGGTTGAACGGGGCGTGGCCTCGCAGGCCCTGTTGATCCCCGACATAGTCGAACTTGACCCAAGCGATGCGGCCCGGCTTCTGGAGATTGCAGACGAACTGGCCACCCTTGGCCTTGGGATTGAACCGTTCGGCGGCGGGGCTGTCGCGGTGCGCGAGACGCCGGCCCTCCTTGGTCAGGTCGATTGCACCAATCTGTTGCGTGACATCACCGATGAACTTGCTGATCTGGGAACCTCGGTCACGGTGCAAACGCGGCTGGACGCGATCCTGAGCAGGGTGGCCTGTCATGGCTCTGTCCGGTCGGGGCGACAGATGCGGGCGGATGAGATGAACGCCCTTTTGCGCGATATGGAGGCGACACCCCATTCGGGACAGTGCAACCACGGACGCCCGACCTATGTGTCGCTGGACCTAGCCGACATCGAGCGGTTGTTCGGACGCCGATGATCACGCTGGGCGGACAAACCTATGCGCTGGATGATCCGGCGGTGATGGCTTTGGCTGCACTGATCGTGCTTGCGCTTGTCGTCATCCTGCTACTGATGACTCTGCGCCGGGCCGGGCGGTCGGCACAGGTGACGGAACTGATGGCCCAACAGATCGTGGGCCAGATGGGGCAGCTGGGCAGCCGGGTACAGCTTTTGTCGGATGGCCAACAGCAGCTGGCCGGAGGGCTGACCCATGTATCCGATGCGCAAGCTGCCTCGCAGGCGCAGATGCTGCGCCTGATGGAAGAGCGGCTGGCCAAAGTCACCGAAACGATGAGCACGAACCTAAGCTCTAGTGCCCGCAACACCGCCCAGTCACTGGGTGAATTGCAACAGCGCCTCAAGACCATCGACAAGGCGCAGGAGAACATCACCAAGCTGTCCGGCGATGTGCTGTCCTTGCAAGACATCCTGTCGAACAAACAGACGCGCGGCGCGTTTGGCGAAATCCAGTTGCGCGACATCGTCAGCAAGGCGTTGCCGCCGGACAGCTATGCCCTGCAGGCGACCCTGTCGAACGGCAAGCGGGCCGACTGCCTGATCCACCTGCCAAATCCGCCGGGACCCATCGTGATCGATTCCAAGTTTCCGCTGGAGGCCTATGAGGCGCTTCGGGCCGCCAAGGATGAACGGGCCGTGGTCGAGGCCGCCCGCTTGTTCCGGGCCGCGGTGCGGGCGCATATCAAGGCGATCTCGGAAAAGTATATCCTTGAGGGCGAAACCGCGGACGGGGCTTTGATGTTCCTTCCGTCCGAGGCGGTCTATGCCGAGCTGCACGCGAATTTCTCGGATCTGGTGCAGGCCAGCTTTACTGCCCGGGTCTGGATCGTGTCACCGACGACTTGCATGGCGACGCTGAACACCATGCGGGCCATCCTCAAGGACGCCCGGATGCGCGAGCAGGCGGGCGCGATCCGGACCGCCCTTCGTCAGCTTCACCGCGATGTGGAACTGGTGGTCGAGCGGGTGGACAAGCTTAACACGCATTTCTCTCAGGCGCGCGGCGACTTGGAAGGGATTTCGGTTGCGGCAGAGCGTGCGGGCAAGAGGGCGGCACGTCTGGACAGCTTTGATTTCGGAGATCAGGTGGAAGGTGCGCCCGAGATTGTTCCGATTGGCGGATCGCGCACCTAGGCGTGGCTGATCCAAAGGACAGGCCTGCGGCCTGACATCGTTTGCCTCGGGCCGCCTGTGGCGGCCCTCAGGCAGGTGCCCCTAGATACCGAAGACCCTTTGCGCCATCCGGGGCAGAATGCCGGAAAAGCGCAGGGGCGCGTCCGTCGCCGAAAGACAGATGCAGTCAAGCCCGGCCTCTGCCACAGGCTGATGCACCATCTCTTCATTCGCGACTTCAATGTCGCCGGGTCCAAAGCGATCGGTCTCGTCCCGGAAGGCGCCTTGCAGCACCAGGGTCAGTTCCATGCCGCCATGGCCATGGTCAGGCACGGCAACCCCGGCAGGAATGCGCAAGAGGCGAACCGTCGCTTCATCCGATGTTTGCAAGATTGCCTGGCTGACGCCGCCACCGATACGCCGCCATTCAACCGCATCCAGATCACCACCAACATAGTCCTGAAGCGGGGCCGGAAAGATCGAGGATACGGCGGGAGCAGGTGCAGGTTTAACCTCAACCGGAGCCGCGGCGATAAGTGCCATGGTCGCGGCCAGGCAGTCGTCACTCACAGCCTCGATCCCGGCTTCGTCCATCAAGACGCCGCCGACGGCATCAAACTCATGCATGCGGGCCCGACACTCATCGCAAAGCGACACATGGGTGGCCACCACAAGGTTGAACGCCTCGGGAAGGGAACCGGCGGAGTACCCCATCAAGAGCTGGTCGGTGAGATGATGATTGATCGACTTCATTGCGGTCTTCTTTACGACATTGAGTGGCGCAGCCTGTCCAGCGCCAATCTGATTCTCGATTTGATCGTCCCAAGTGGCAGACCGGTTTCGGCCGCGATTTCACTATGGGTAAGCTCACCAAAGTAGGCGCGCTCGATCAGCACTCTTTGTTTTTCGGGCAAAGCGGCCAGCGCCTGCCCGAGAAGTTCGGTATCCTGGGCTAATGCCATGACGTCCGCCGGTGAGGCTTCTGTCTCTGGGCCCCAGGGTAAGTCCTCAGGCTCTGGCCTGCGCTGTTTGCGCAGCATGTCGATCTTTCGATTTCGGGCGACAGTAAAAATCCACGTGGATACGCTCGCCTTGGACCCGTCGAACATATGTGCCTTGCGCCACAGCGTGGCCATCACCTCTTGTGTACATTCCTCGGCGAACTCGGCCGAGACGCCGGACTTCATCAGGAAACCTTTGACCCGTGGTGCGAAATGGCCAAACAGCCGCGCAAAAGCGCGTTCGTCCTGGTGGTCGCGGATTGCCTCGATCTCGGCAATCCAGTCCATTCGGGTCGACGATTCCGACACGGGTCCTTTTGTCCTTGCTCTAACTGGACGCTTGGACGCCTCTGCTTTGCCGTTCTGCGACATCGTAGAGGGCGGCAGGCCCAACGAAAAGGTCATGGTTTCCGTTATCATGCATCTGTTACGAGCCCAACAGGACGGCGGATCAGTTCGAATCAAAATTTTCTGAAGAAGACTGTTAAGTCATCCGTTCTTGTTCCGGCGACGTAACATGAAACAGACCATCTTCGGGGTGTGGAGTAGACAGAGACCTATGACTGAATTGACGAAAGCGCTCGCCGGGCGGCGAATTGCCGTGATTGGCGCCGGTATCTCGGGAATGGGTGCCGCATATATGTTGGCTGAATCTCATGACGTGGTCTTGTTCGAGGCCGAGAACCGGCTTGGCGGACATGCCCGGACAAAGATGGCTGGCCGCAACGGCGACCAGGCTGTCGATACCGGCTTCATCGTGTTCAACTACGCCAACTACCCACATATGGCCAAACTGTTCGCTGATCTTGATGTTCCGGTGACCAAATCGAACATGAGTTTTGGGGCCTCTATTGCCGGTGGCAAGCTGGAATATGGACTGGCCAGCCTAGGAGCGCTGTTCGCCCAAAAGCGAAACCTGACCAATCCCAAGTTCCTGCGGATGGTGCGCGATATCCTGCGCTTTAACGCACGCGCCCTTGCGGCATCGGACGAGGCCGGGCTTACCATCGGCGGGCTGATGAACAAGCTGCGCTTGGGGGATTACTTCCGCGATCACTACCTTTTGCCCCTGTCGGGAGCGATCTGGTCGACACCGACCGAGAAGATCCTCGATTTCCCCGCCCATGCCATGATGCGGTTCTTTGAGAACCATGCCCTGCTTGGCATCACGGGACAGCATCAGTGGTACACCGTCAAAGGCGGGTCGATCGAATATGTCACTCGACTGGGTGCCGCCATGACCGAGCGCGGCGTCCAGACCCGGCTGGGTTGCGCGGTCGAGGCGGTGCGTCGCACACCGCAGGGTGTCATGGTCAAGGCACCGGGTGCCGAGTGGGAGGCGTTTGACGAGGTCGTCCTTGCCACCCATTCCGACATTACCCTGCGGCTGCTGGACGATCCCTCGCCGGAAGAGCAGGCGATGCTGGGCGCGATCCGCTATCAGCCCAATTCGATCATTTTGCACTCTGACCCCTCTGTCATGCCCAAGAACCGCTCTGTCTGGTCCTCATGGGTCTATGCCGAGGGGCACGACAAGGTGCTGGATCGGATCGACCTGACCTATTGGATGAATTCGCTTCAGCCCTGGCTGACCGAAGATCCGCTGTTCGTGACGTTGAATACAACCCGGCCAATCCGCGATGATCTGATCTGGGACAAAGTCACCCTTCATCATCCCGTCTACGATCTGGCAGCATTGGCAGCACAGGAGCAGGCGGCACAAATGAATGGTACCAACCGGACATGGTTCTGCGGAGCCTGGATGAAAAACGGGTTCCACGAAGACGGGCTGTCCAGTGCCGTTGACGTGGTTCGCGCCATGTCGGCTGGTCCGGCGGTTGCCGTAGCGGCCGAGTGAACAAGGTCCATCATATTGCAGGCCAGACCTATCACGGCCGGCGGGGTGCGACGAAGAATGCCTTCCGCTACTCCATCGACTATGTGTTGATGGATGCCGAAGCGACGACCGGGCTACAGGCGTCGCGGCTGTTCAGCAGGAATGGCCGCAACCTAATGTCGCTGTGGGATCTGGATCACGGCGGGGTTCCACACCAAGGGCGCGGCGCGCCCTGGGCGCGTGAGGTACTGGTGGCCAATGGCGTCGACCTGACCGGCCGGATCGACATTCTGGCCCAGCCAAGGGTGCTGGGGCATGTGTTCAATCCAGTCAGTTTCTGGCTATGCCACGATGACAAGGGCATCCTTCGGGCGGTGATTGCCGAGGTGACGAACACCTTTGGAGACCGCCATTCTTATCTGTGTGTGCACGACGACCGGCGCGAGATCGTCAAGGCCGATACGATCGCCGCCCAAAAGATCTTTCACGTCTCGCCGTTTCAGCCGATCGAGGGGGGATACACCTTCCGGTTCGATATCACGGCTGAGAAGATCGGGATCTGGATCGACTATTCGCGGGGCAACGGTGGCCTGATCGCCACCCTGACGGGTGACCGGCGGCCCTTGAGCACCATGGGCATCCTGCGGGCTGTCCTGCGACGGCCCTTCGGATCCCGCCGGGTGCTGGCCCTGATTCATTGGCAGGCGCTGAAGCTCTGGTGGAAGGGCGCTTCCTACCGCCCCCGGCCAGAGCCTCCGGAAGCCGAGGTCAGCCGATGACCGTCGCGTCGATCGGGACGCGTGACAGGCTTCCGGCCTGGTCGCTTTATGGCGCGGTGCTAAGTGCGGCGGGGCTGCCGATCTATATCTATGCGCCCAAGTACTATGCTGACACCTTTGGTGTCAGCCTGACGGCAATTGGGGCACTTCTGATTTTCCTGCGGTTGTTTGACGTGGTGCAGGACCCGGTTCTAGGCTGGGTTGCGGAACGGCTGGGCCGGGCACGCGGCATAGCCGTGGCGCTGGGGGCGGCATTGCTGGCGGCCTCGATGGTCGGGCTTTTCGCTGTCGCGCCGCCAGTTGCCCCGATTGTCTGGTTCGGGCTGACGATCACCGGGCTCTTTTCGGCGTTCAGCTTTCTGACCATCAATTTTTATGCGCAGGGCATCGGCAAGGCGGGCAGGATTGCAGGCGGTCACGTCCGGCTGGCGGCCTGGCGCGAAAGCGGTGCGCTCCTTGGGGTCTGCGTTGCCGCGGTCACGCCGACCGTTCTTGTGGGCCTTGTTGCGGCTCCTTACGCCGTATTTGCCGTCGGCTTTGCCATCGTCACCTTTGTGGCTGCGCTGGCCATGGCACCCGAATGGCAGGGCCGGGTCGAGACCGAAACACCGACACCCATCCGCACGATCATCGCCGATCCGCTGGCCCGCCGCCTTTTGATCCTGGCGTTGGTGAACGCGACGCCGCTGGCGGTGTCTTCGACGCTTTTCCTGTTCTTTGTGGATATCCGGTTGGACGCGCAGGGCTGGGAAGGCCCGCTTCTGGTTCTGTTCTTCCTCGCCGCTGCCGTGTCTGCCCCGATGTGGAGCGCGTTGGCCCAAAGGTTCGGGACCAAGCGGGTTCTGCTTGCCGCGATGGTCCTGGCCGTCGCCTCTTTCGGAGTTACATTGACCTTGGGGGCAGGCGATCAGGCAACGTTTGCGGTGATCTGCATCCTTTCGGGTGCCACCATCGGGGCCGACCTGACCCTGCTGCCCGCCATGTTCGCCCGCCGGATGGCCAAGGTCTCTCCCAGTGGGGGGCAAAGCTTTGGCCTTTGGTCCTTGGTCAACAAATTCACGTTGGCCTTCGCCGCCGTCATCCTGCCCGCTCTCGAACTGGCGGGAATCTCTGCCGATGCCGAGGTTCTACCGGCCTCTGCCCTAACCATGCTGACGGTGCTTTACGCTCTTGTTCCGTCGCTACTCAAACTTGTTGCCATCGGCCTTCTGGTCGCCACAACTCTGGAGGACTGATCCATCATGACAGCCGCACTCATCCTGTTCGCCCTCGTCCTGACAGCCCTTGTTGTCCGCACGCGCTATGCGTCTTTTCAGGCTCAGAAGCCCGAAGACTACGCCGAAGGCGGTCCCCAGTTCGACATCCGCGAACGTCTGAATGGCCCCATCGTCTGCGAAGGCGTGATCTACGGTCCGACCGGGCGCGTCACCTCGCGCTTTGTTGGGGATTTTGAGGCGAGTTGGCAGGGCAACGTTGGAACCATGGTCGAGAACTTTCAGTACGACAGCGGCAGCACCCAACGCCGCCAGTGGACCCTGACCCTTGGCAATGACGGCGCCATCAAGGCCGAGGCTCCTGATGTCGTCGGTGTTGGAACCGGCCGCCAGCAAGGCTCGGCTGTCTTGCTGAACTACAAGATCAAACTGACGGAAGAGGCGGGGGGCCATGTTCTGGACACCACAGACTGGATGTACCTGACGCCCAACGGGTCGATCATGAACCGCAGCCAGTTCCGAAAATTCGGGATCAAGGTGGCCGAATTGGTCGCCACCATGCGCCCTCGCGAAGCGGCCTGATCCGCAGGCCCTCTCAAGACCAATCCGAAAGGACACGATGTGAACAACTGGCAAGGTAAGCGGTATTGGCTGGTCGGGGCAAGCGAGGGGCTTGGCCGCGAGGTGGCCTTTGCCCTGAACCGTGCAGGGGCAGAAGTCATCGTCAGCGCCCGGTCCGAGGACCGGTTGAAGGCGCTGGTCGAGGAGTTGCCCGGCAAAGCATCATACGTCGCCCTTGACGTCTCTGACCGCGCCGCGGTCGAGGCGGCAGCGGCGCAGATCGGACCGCTGGATGGTATGGTTTACCTGGCCGGGGTCTACTGGCCGATGAAAGCCTCGGAGTGGAACAACCAAGAGGCCGAAGCGATGGCCGACATCAACTACCTTGGTGCATCGCGCTGCGTTGGGGCCGTGATCGGCGCCATGGTCGAACGCAGGTCGGGGCACATCGTGCTGACCGGATCGCTGTCCGGGTTCCGGGGCTTGCCCGGTGCCATCGGCTATGGCGCGTCAAAGGCGGCGGTGATGTATTTGGCCGAGTCGATGTATGCCGACCTGCGAAACACAGGCATCAAGGTCCAGTTGATCAACCCCGGCTTCATCAAGACCCGCCTGACCGACAAGAACGACTTTTCCATGCCCTTCATCATGGAGGCGGATGAGGCCGCCCGCGTGTTCTTTGAGCATATGAACAGCGACGGCTTCAAACGCAGCTTTCCAACGGTGTTTTCCTGGCTGTTCCGGGTCAGCCAATTCTTTCCGGACTGGCTATATTACCGAATTTTCGGCGCGGGGAAGTAGCGCCTGTTCAGGCCGCTATAGGATCAGGGTGCGCTTGATCATGGGCAGCAGTCCCGCCGCCAGTAATCGGACCAAGGCACAGGCTATCAGCCGTCCTGCTTTACACTCGACATGCAAAGCATGGCGCTGAAGATCGGGCAGACCATCGCGTCATAGGCCTATCACATCAGGTTTCTGGTTTCAGCGTATCCGGCGCGGTCTTCAGTTTAGGGCTTGGACGTCACTCAGTAGTGGGTTCTGGCAAAGGCCCGATCGGGCAGATCAAGGTGGGGCGTTGCGTTGTACCCGGCCAGCAAAGTGCCGTGCGGTGTCACGTGGACCCGATGGATAGAGCTGTTGTAGATCGGCAGAAGGATGCGCCCGAACGCCTGTGTATCGAGGTCCAGAAGGTGCCGCAGGATCATCCCGATCACCCCGCCGGAGGTCACGCACAGGACATGACGGCCGGGCTGGGTCGCCTCTTGCAGCACCCCGCTGACCCGCGTCTCAAACGAGGCGAAGGTCTCGTTGCCCATGATCTCGGCGTTTTGCCAGGCCTCCATCACCTGGTGAACGTGGGTGGCAAAGCCGTCCGGGTCAGGCATCGGGATGCCGCGATGATCCTCGAGCGCCTTTCCAAGATTGAAGTAGTCCATCTCGTTGAGGCGGGGATCGATACGCGGGTCGTCCCATCCCATTGACGCACTGGTCTGCTGGTGACGGTTCAGGCTGCCGGACTGAACCAAGTCATAGCTTTCGCCTTGCTCTCGCATCCATTGGCCCAGCCACGTCGCTTGCTGTTTACCCAAATCGGACAGGGCATCGTAGTCGGCCTCGTTCTTTGCAGCAGAGTTGGCCTGGCCATGTCGAACAAAAGTGATGGTGCCCATGGGATCTCCGAACGCAAAACGACCTCTGTCAGGAACCGGTAAGCCGCGCTGCGTGAAATGGCAACGCGTTGTGGAACTTGTTATTGCATAGCAAAACGGCACGATGGACATTCGAAACATCAAGAATGGCTGCGTTGCACCAGGTCTCTGCCCATTAGGTCAGAGACTAAGGACGAATCGTATGCCAAGGGAGCACCCGCGATGCGTCATCTGATCATAGGTTCGGTTCTTGCCACGGCGGCAGGTTTATTCAATGCGCCCGCCTGGGCAGAGGACACCGCTTTGGTCCTGGCCAATGAACGATATGAAGTGCTTGGGCGATTGTCGCGCGGGGCAGAGCCGGCCGAGGCGGCGCGCGCGCTTGAGGTTATGGGCTTTGATCTGACCGTCCTGCCGAATGGACGGGCGGCAACCCTGTCCGAGACCCTGTCGGGATTTGCCAACGTCGTCCCCGGGGCGGAGCGTTTGATCATCGTGTTGTCTGGTCGTTTCGTGACGGACGGCACCCGAAGCTGGTTTCTGGCCGCCGATACCGCTGAACCGGAGTTTCTGGGCCTTGGCGGGGGGGCACTGTCGGTCGAAAGCGTGATGCAACTGATGCAACGCCAGGCCGGAAGCGCCCTGCTTGTCCTTGGGGTCGACCCCGACGAGGACAGGGTTTTCGACGCCTATCTGCGTGAGGGCATCGGAACGCTTGATGTGCCCCAGGGTGTGACCGTTGTGCGCGGGCTCCCGCGGGACATTGCCGGGTTTATTGAGACTGACCTGGTGCAGCCCGAAGGTGATTTGACACGGCTGATCGCCGCGAACCGAAGGGTTGAGGCAGAAGGTTTCCTGCCCCGGCAGCTCTTGTTCATGGGGCCGGCCCCGGAAGCGGTTGAGATCGTCCCAAAGCCTGTGCCGTTAGAGAACTCTGCAGCAGAGGATGCCCTTTGGGACGGGGCCGTGGCCCTGGATACGGCCGAGGTCTATCGCAATTATCTGTCCCGCTACCCCACAGGCCGCTACGCCCCGGAGGCCGAAGAAGCCCTTGCCGCGATCTTGTCCGAACCGTTTCGGGACAACCGGCTCGCTGAAGAGGCGATGGACCTGAGCCGGGATGCGCGCCGTAACATTCAGCGCAACCTGAGTCTTCTGGACTACAACACCCGAGGCATCGACGGGATCTTTGGCCCCGGAACCCGGGGGGCGATCACGAACTGGCAGCAGCAAAACGGCTTTGCCCAGACCGGCTATCTGTCCACCGAACAGATCAATCTGCTTGACGCGCAGTCCGCCCGCCGTGCTGCCGAACTTGAGGCCGAGGCCGAACGCGTGGCCGCAGAGCAAGCCCGCCTCGACAGAGCCTTCTGGGCGGAAACCGGTGCACGGGCCGATGAACCGGGTCTGCGCGCCTATCTTGACCGCTATCCCGACGGCCTTTTCGCGGAAACGGCGACCGAACAACTTGCGGCGATCGAGGCCGAAAAGCGTCGCCAGGCGCAGGATGAAGAGCGGTCCGCCTGGGATGCCGCCCTTGCCGCAAACACGGTGCCTGCATACACGGCGTACCTGCGAACCTTTCCCGATGCAGCCTTCAAGGCCGAAGCTGAGGCCCGGATTGCCGCGCTCGAGCAGGCTAGAGGGAACAATGCGGCCGAGCAGGCAGCACTGGCCGCTGAAGCTGCACTTGGTCTAAATCCGATCACAGCGCGGCTGGTTGAGGCAAAACTCGATCAACTCGGCCTCAATCCGGGGGCCGTTGACGGGGTATTTGATGACGCGACACGACGTGCGTTGAGACGGTACCAAAGGGATCGTGACCTGTCCGTGACGGGCTACCTGGACGAAGGGACGGTCGTGCGCCTCTTGGCGGATTCGATAGGGATATTGCGATGAAGTCACTAGAGCTTGTTCATCTGTCAGAACGTCAGGATCTCATGCGGCCCGCCGCTGCCTTGATGATCGAGAACTGGCCCGAATGGTATGGCCCCTTTGGTCCGGGCAACGCGCTTGCCGATCTGGGGGCACGGTCCCAGCTTTCGGGACTGCCCTGGGGCGTCCTGGCAGTTCTGGACGATATGGTTGTTGGAACTGTGGCCATGGCCGGCGAATCCCTCGGCGCGGCGGATGGTGAGGACAAATGGTTGGTCGGCCTCGTGGTGCGCAGGGTGCTGCGCAAACAGGGCATCGGCGGTCTTTTGGTGGAAGCGGTCGAACAGAAGGCCCGGACCGAAGGCCTTGGCAATATTCACGCGACCACAAAGTCAGCCTCGAGCCTTTTTGTGCGCCGCGGTTGGCAATCTATCCGCGACCTTGCCGATGGGCATGGTGTCTTTCGCTTTTCCCCAACCTGACCCTTCCTCATTTGAAAATGGCGAGGGCCCCGCCGTATGGCGAGGCCCTTTGTCATTTTGCCCGGCTGATGGCTCGAGGCTCAAGGTGCGGGGACGTACCGCTCGAACAAGAGGCGGACAAGGCCGTTCTCACCCTCGCTCAACTGCCGGATTCCAACGAGGTAGGTGCCAGGATTCACCCGGGCCGAGATCAGCGGATCAAGGTTTCCACCATAGTCGTCGTTCTCGGACACAAGCCGTCCAAAGTCATCGTAAAGGACCATGATCGGGTCGCCGATACCATTTGAAACCCCTTCGATAAGGACCAGACCGGCACTGTCGATTTCAAAGGACAGCCAGGTGTTCACATCACCGACCTGAAGATCCTGGCGGACCCGGTTGGCAAGCGGGCCCAACGGTGTGACAGGGTAAGAACCGTCAAGCGGCGGGCTTGCCTCGCCCCGCTCGTACAGCCCCACAAGGGCGGCTGCAGGGTCGTAGCCGGTGATCGAAACCGTGACCGGCGCAGAGGTGTCCGACAGGGCCCGCATCTCGATGCAGTAGTCGCCCGCAGCAAGTGGCGTGGTCAGATCGATGCGGGAGTTCAGGCCGTCGAAATCATCGTTCTCGGCGACGAAGTTGCCCATTGAATCGAAGATCGTGATGACAGGATCCGCCATCTCGTTCTCGGCCGTGACCGAGATCGAGGCGGCAGAGGCGAGGGAAAAGCCCCAGGCGTCAATCTGATCGACGGATGCGGTCACCGATGCACCGCCGCTCATCAGGCTGCGGTCAATGGGACCGCCGTCGCCAATGTAGTTTGAGACGCTGGTGCATCCCGATCCGCCGGACGGGCCGGGGCCGACATCAGGAATACCCATGCCAAGGCCCTGCGTCAGGGCTTCTTGCTCAAGCCGTCCAACCCGGACGAAACCGGTCATCGGTGCGCCGTCATAGCTGTTCATCGAAAGGCAATAGGTGCCCGGGTTCAACTGCAGTTCCCCGCGTGAAGATCCCTCGCCGCCCGAATCATCATCCGACAGGATGATCGTGCCGGCGGAATCGCGCAGATCGATAACGGGATCGCCGCCGCCACGACCGGCCGCTTCGACCCGCACGCCGGTGGGCTGGGATACATTGAACAAAGCCACATACTCGTTGCCCATCAAAACGATGGCCATCTGCTCCATATGGCTTGTCGCCGTGGAAACGTCAGAGCCTGCTTCTGTCCCGCCGATCCACTGTCCTGCGTCACCGACACCACCGCAGATATTGGACTGGGCGGCGACAGGCATCGCAAACCCGGCTGTCGCCAGGGCGGTCAGTACGGCCATTGATCTCGAACGCCTCATGGGTATTCCCTTTCGATCATTGTTAACATGGGCGCAGGATAGGCCGTTGATCAGCGATAACGCTAGTGTCATCTGGGCAGGGTATGGAAAACCGGAAAAGCAAAAGGCCGCCCCTGAGGACGGCCCTGATGCATTTTCACCGATAAGGTTGTCGGGACCTCGCGGTCCCTCAACCACTTAGCCCTGGCGGGCTTTGAACCGGCGCTGCGTCTTGTTGATAACGTAGACCCGGCCCTTACGGCGCACGACGCGGCAATCGCGGTGGCGCTGCTTGAGCGAGCGGAGTGAGTTTGCGACCTTCATGGCCTTCTCCTCTTGTCGCGGCGCGGCGGATGCGCCTCTTGGTTGCAGTCGTGGCCCCGACCTAGGGACCGTCTCATTCAATGGTGGGCGGTACAAGGTTCGAACTTGTGACCCCTTCGATGTCAACGAAGTGCTCTACCGCTGAGCTAACCGCCCGTATCCTCAGCGAATTCTCTGCGTCCTCATATAAAGAGAACGCGGAAATACTCCGCGTCGGGTGAGCGGTCTATAAAAGGAGTCGCGGGGGGGATCAAGGGCTTTTGGCATCTGAGTTTTTCAGGCTATCTTACGCCCAGACAGGGAGCCCAGATGTCCGATCTTGCCTACAATCTTATCCGGCCCGCGCGCCGCGACACCAGTGTCATCTTTGCCTCGCCCCATAGTGGGCGGGCTTATTCTGACGCCTTCCTGCGGTCTGCCGTTCTCGACCAGCGCGAGATTCGGTCGTCAGAAGACGCGTTCGTCGATCAACTTTTTGCACCGGCGGCACAGTACGGCGCGGCATTTTTGGCGGCAGGCGCCCCTCGGGCCTATGTCGATCTCAACCGGGCGTCCGAAGAACTCGACCCGGCGTTGATCGATGGCGTGCGCAGGTCCGCGCATAATCCCCGGATTGCCAGCGGTCTTGGTGTGATTCCCAGGGTCGTGGCCAATGGCCGCGCCATTTACCGGGGCAAGTTGGGGTTGGAAGAGGTGCACTATAGGCTTAGCCGCTATTGGCGCCCTTACCACGACATGCTCCAGACCTTGATCGACGAGAGTCACAGGCAGTTCGGCGAAGCGATCCTGATCGACTGCCACTCCATGCCGCACGAGGCGCTCGATGCTGTGTCCCAGTCGGGTGGCCGCAGGCCCGATGTGGTGCTGGGGGACAGGTTCGGTGCATCGGCCTCGAGCAAGGTGATTGAGCGGATCGAAGCTGCCTTCGCGAACGCCGGTCTTTGCGTTGTCCGTAACACGCCTTTCGCCGGGGCCTACATCACCCAGAACTATGGCCGGCCGTCCTGGCAGCAACACGCCGTTCAGATCGAGATTGACCGTGCCCTTTACATGGACGAACGGCGGATCGAGCCGAACGCGAATTTTGTGGCGTTCTGCGAGATGCTGGACGGCATCATTCAGGAGATTGCCGAAGTCGGCCGCCCGGCCATCCAAAGGGTCGCGGCGGAATGATCCCGTAAGGTGGGTCATGACCCACCTTACCTCAGGGCGCGCCCCTTGACGATTGCATCGGCCCCGAAACGCGCGCGGATCTTGTCTGTGGCCCGTTCGGCCTCGGCCCGTTTGCCTGCACCGGGATCCAGAAGATCGCCCTCCCTGTCCGCCTCGGCGGCGTCGGTCAAGTCGCTGATCCCGACCCCAAGCAGGCGATAGGGACCGGCGTCGCCCACCTGATTGAACAGATCGCGGGCAGTCCGGTAGATCGTATCGGCGACCTGGGTGGGATGCCGCAGGCTCAGTCTTTTTGAGATCAGCGTGTGGTTTGATCGCTTGAGCTTGAGCGTGACGACCCGCCCCGCCTTGTCCTGCGCCTTGGCCCGTGACGACACCTTTTCCGCCATGCGCCAGATATGACCGTCAAGGATGTCGGGATCGGCGGTATCGACCCCGAAAGTGGTCTCGTTCGAAAGTCCCTTGACGGGGGTATGCGACGATACCCGGCGGGCGTCCTCGCCCCGTGCCAGATGCCAGAGTCGTTCTCCCATACCCCCAAACCGGGCGTTAAGGTCCTCCCGCTCCCACCGCATCAAATCGCCAAAGGTGCGGATGCCCGCCTTGTCGAGGCTTTCTTGCGCCGACGGTCCGATCCCCCAGATCATGCGGACGGGCCGGGGCCGCAGAAAGTCGAGGGTCTCGGCGGCCCCGATCACCGAGAATCCGCGTGGTTTGTCCAGGTCGGACGCCACCTTTGCCAGGAACTTGTTATGGCTTAACCCGATTGAGCCGGTCAGCCCCAGCTCGTCCTTCATCCGCCGGGTCAGACGCGCCAGCATGACGGCAGGCGGCGCGCCATGCAGTCGTTCGGTGCCCGACAGGTCCATGAACGCCTCGTCCAGGCTGAGGGGTTCGACGACGGGTGTCAGCTCGTCCATCATCGCCCGGATCGCCTTTGAGGCGGCGACATAGGCGTCAAACCTTGGCCTGACCACCACCGCGTCGGGGCAGAGCTTAAGGGCCTGAAACATCGGCATGGCAGATTTCACGCCCTTGATCCGGGCCAGGTAGCAGGCGGTCGACACAACCCCCCGCTGCCCCCCGCCCACGATCACCGGCTTGTCCGCAAGGTCAGGGTTGTCGCGCTTTTCCACGCTGGCAAAAAAGGCGTCGCAGTCCATATGCGCGATGGTCAGGGAAAAAAGCTCTGGGTGCCGCACCACGCGTGGGCGTCCACAGGCCGGGCATCGGCCCGGTCCGTCAAATGGGGTCAGACAGTCGCGGCAGAGGGCTGGCATGATGCCTGAGTGTAAGCCGGTTCCGGACATCTTGGAATGGTGAATTCCCTTTGGCGCGGGCCCACGACGGGTGTATGACCCTTGGTCAAAGCCAACAGGAGGGGTCGCCATGCATACGTCAGTTCTGGTCGGGACCACCAAGGGGACCTTTGTCCTGGACGGCACGGGCAGTCGCGACCGCTTTGCCGTCCGGGGGCCATTCTGCGATGGCTGGCCGATCAATCATGTCGCCTCTCAACCTGAAACGGGTATGCTTTGGGAGGCCGGGGGGAGCGATTGGCATGGCGCAGGCGTCTGGCGGTCGTCGGACAATGGCGTGACATGGACGCTTGCCAGGCTCACCACGGGCATGATGGACGATTGGGCCGCCAGCGACCCCGAGGTTGCCAAGCAGATGGGCTGGACCTTGTCACCGGCGCCGTTTGAAAAGGACTTCACCCAGGTCTGGTCCCTGTGCTTTGCACATGGTGTTCTTTATGCCGGGACCAAACCCGCGATGCTCTTGGCCAGCCGCGACGGGGGCGCAAGCTGGGACAAGGTCGAGGGGCTGACCGATCACCCGTCGCGCCCCGATTGGCATGGCGGCGCTGCCGGCCTTGTCCTGCATTCCATCGTTCCGGACCCTTCGGACCCACAAAAGATGTGGGTCGCGATTTCCGCGGCTGGCGTCTTTGCTACCGAGGATGGGGGCGTCACCTGGGATCGGCGCAACCGCCTGTCCAATACCGACCATGTTCACCACCATCACCCCGCCGCGCCCAAGGGTGGCGAAACCGGTCATTGCGTCCACAACCTGGTTCGGGCCCCCGGTGAAGGCGGCGATACCCTCTATCAGCAAAACCATCATGGCGTGTTTCGAAGCCACGATGGTGGCCGCAGTTGGGATGACATGACCGAGGGCCTGCCCTCGACGTTCGGGTTCCCCATCGCCGTCCATCCGCGCGACCCGGCCCGGATCTGGACCCTTCCGCTCAATGGCGATGTAGAGGGTCGGTATCCCCCCGGCGCGTCTGCCGCCGTCTGGACCTCTGCTGACGGAGGCGGCACCTGGGACAAGCAGCAAGATGGGCTGCCGGTCGAGAATTGCTTTTTCACCGTTTTGCGTCAGGGCATGGCCACCGACACCGAACAGCCTGTCGGGGTCTACTTCGGCACCAACACCGGCTCCGTCTTTGTCAGCCCGGACGAAGGGGCCACCTGGAACGAGGTCGCACGGCATCTGCCGACGGTCCTGTGTGTGGAAACCGTCGCCGGTGGATGAACCGTTCGACGGCGCAAAGGCCGCCGTCTTTATCGGGGCGCATCTGCTGGTCATCCTGCGCGACGATAAGCCCGATATCCCGTTCCCGGCAAACTGGGATTTCCCCGGCGGGGGGCGTGAGCCGGGTGAGACGGGTTTTGAAACGCTGGCACGCGAAATGCACGAAGAAGTCGGCCTCGACGCTCACGCAGCCCAATGCCTTTGGGCGCGGCGTTTGCCCCGGCAAGAAGGGTCTGCCGCCTTCACCTGGTTTTATGTCCTGCGCTATCCGGCCGGGACCGAGGGGGACATTTGCTTTGGCGATGAGGGCCAGAGATGGACCTTGATGCACCCGGACGACTTTGTGGCCCTGCCGGATGCGGTTCCTTCGCTGGTGGCTAAACTTCGGCTCTGGCTTTACGAATCGGGCGGGGGGCTGCAGGCTTGATCCATGACAGATGAACCAAGAACAGTGTGTCGCACGCCGACTGCCGGCAAGTCCGGCGTGACCCGCATCCCGACCTGGAAGTTTGACCTCTTGCGGGGCCACATCCTGAGTATTGTCAGGGACGCCGGCCCAGAGGGCTACCCCATGGCCAGCCTGAAAGACGCACTGGCCGAGCGCCTGACCGAGGATGAGGCCGCGCGTCTGGGTAAGCTGGGGTGGCACATGATGGCGGTGAAGCTGGAAATGGAAGTGGCGGGGGACATCGCCCGGATGCCAAAGATCACGCCCCAACACATCGTTCTGGCCTGACATCCGCGCAGCCTTGGCCTTTTACGCTAGGTTTCGCCGTGTCCTTCGCATATCTTGCGGTCACACCTCCCAAGGATACCCGTTATGGATTTTGAAGCGCTGTTGGTCGAACTCGTCGGGGGCAATATCGTCCTTATCCTTCTTGCCGTCTTTATCATCGTCACGATTTCGCTTGGCGTGCGTATCGTGCCCCAGTCTGAAAAACATGTGGTCGAACGGTTTGGGCGATTGCGGGCGGTGCTTGGGCCGGGGATCAACCTGATCGTGCCGTTCCTGGACCGGATCGCCCACAAGATTTCCATTCTCGAACGTCAGCTTCCGTCGATGACGCAGGACGCGATCACCTCTGACAACGTGCTTGTCGCGGTCGAGACCAGCGTGTTCTACCGGATAATCGAACCGGAAAAGACCGTCTACCGCATCCGCGACGTCGACGCCGCCATCTCGACCACCGTGGCAGGGATCGTCCGGTCCGAGATTGGCCGGATGGAGCTGGACCAGGTGCAGGCCAACCGGTCCAGCCTGATTGATGCCGTCCGCTCGCAGGTGGCAAATCAGGTGGACGATTGGGGGATCGAGGTGACGCGGGCCGAAATCCTTGACGTTAACCTCGATCAGCAGACCCGCAACGCCATGTTGCAGCAGCTGAACGCCGAACGGGCCCGCCGCGCTCAGGTGACAGAGGCCGAAGGGCGCAAGCGCGCGGTGGAGCTTCAGGCCGACGCCGACCTTTATGCCGCCGAGCAAGAGGCGAAGGCCCGTCGCGTGCTTGCGGATGCCGAGGCTTATGCCACCCAGGTTGTCGCGGTTGCCATTGCCGAAAACGGGCTGGCAGCGGCCCAGTATCAGGTCGCGCTCAAACAGGTGGATGCGCTCAACAAGCTTGGGGCAGGGCAGGGCAACCAGACGATCATCGTCCCCGCCAACGCGCTTGAGGCCTTTGGCGATGCGTTCAACATGCTGAAGGGGCGGGGCTGATGATCAGCGCACTCTGGGCGACCTGGTGGGCGTGGATGGCCTTCGCGCTGGTGCTGGGTATTCTTGAAATGCTGCTTCCGGCGTTCATATTCCTCGGATTTGCCCTTGGTGCCTTTGCCATGGCGATCCTGCTGGCGCTGGGCCTGTTCAGCATAAGCTGGGGCTGGACGCTGGTCCTCTTCGCCTCGTTTTCGCTGCTGGCCTATATATTGCTGCGGCTTTTGGTCGGGCTGCGGCCGGGGCAGGTCAAGGTCTGGACCAAGGACATCAACGACGACTAGACCATTAGCCCGCCGGGCCAAAGGTGTCGCGGGTCATGCCCGGATCAGGCGTTTGGCTGCTGGGCCTGCGGGGCGTTCATCTCATTCAGGATGGCCATCGCGGCCGCCTTTGGATCGCTGGCCTGCCAGACAGGCCGGCCCACGACAACGTGGTCAGCCCCCGCCGCAATGGCCTGTGCCGGTGTCATTATCCGCTTTTGATCGCCGGCATCGCTGCCCACCGGACGGACGCCGGGGGTGACAATCAGCTTGCCTTCAGCCTCGGGCAGGGCCCGGACAAGAGCGGCCTCGTGGGGGGAGCAGATGATCCCGTCGGCGCCATTGGTCAGCGCAAGGGCTGCGCGTTCCTGAACCAGATCTGTCAGGCTTCCCGGTTTGTAGAGGGCCAGGTCCAGATCCGCCCGATCAAGCGATGTGAGGACGGTGACGGCAAGGATCTTCATATCTGATCCGCCAGCCCCGTCGCGGGCGGCCCGGACCACATTCGGATCGCCATGAACCGTCAGAAAGTCGAGGTCGAATTGGGCCAGCCCCCTGACCGCCGCCGCGACCGTCGCCCCGATGTCAAAAAGCTTCATGTCGAGGAAGATGCGCTTGCCAAGATCGCCCTTCAGCTCATTGGCAAGGGCAAGGCCGCCGCCGGTCAGCATACCCAGCCCGATTTTGTAAAAGCTGACAGCATCGCCCAGCTGCTCGGCCAGTTTCAGGCCAGAGTAGGCATCGGGCAGGTCAATCGCCACGATCAGGCGGTCGTCGGAACCTTTGGTCTCAAGCATCGGGGCCTCCATTTGCTGGGCGATCGCTATACGATGGGGGCAGGGGCGGCAAGTGTCGGGGTAAGCCATGGTGTCGGCCGCGCCTTGGTCCGGTCCCGTCGGGGGCTTTCGCGGGACTGTGTGAGAATTCGCACGCACGCTCTTGTGATCGGACCGATCCGGACCCATTTATGTTTTGAGGCCCAGTGGGGGACGCGCCGCAAAAGCGGGCGTCCGGACGACCGGGTGCTTGCAGAAAAGGAGACGACCATGAACCTGGAAAAGTTCACTGAGCGGTCGCGCGGTTTCATTCAGGCCGCCCAGACGATCGCAATGCGCGAGAGCCACCAAAGGCTGGCCCCCGAACACCTTCTCAAGGCATTGATGGACGATGATCAGGGCCTTGCCGCCAATCTGATCAACGCTGCTGGCGCGAACGCCAATGCCGTGCGCGAGGCCGTCGAGCTGGCCGTAGCCAAACAGCCCAAAGTGACCGGCGATGCGGGCCAGGTCTATCTGGACAGCGCCACGGGCAAGGTTCTGGACGAGGCTGAAAAGCTGTCGACCAAGGCCGGGGACAGCTTTGTCCCGGTAGAGCGGGTCCTGATGGCCCTCGCCATGGTCAAGTCCAAGGCCAAGGATGCATTGGACGCAGGCAAGGTGACCGCCCAGGGGCTGAACAGCGCGATCAACGAGGTCCGCAAGGGCCGCACCGCCGACAGCGCGACCGCCGAAGAGGGGTATGACGCCCTGAAGAAATACGCCCGCGACCTGACCGAGGCCGCCGAGCAAGGCAAGATTGACCCGATCATCGGCCGGGACGAGGAAATCCGCCGCTCCATGCAGGTCCTTTCGCGCCGGACCAAGAACAACCCTGTCCTGATTGGGGAACCCGGCGTCGGCAAGACCGCCATCGCCGAAGGCCTCGCCCTGCGCATCATCGACGGTGACGTGCCGGAAAGCCTGCGCAACAAAAAGCTGATGGCACTCGACATGGGCGCCTTGATCGCCGGGGCGAAGTATCGGGGCGAGTTCGAAGAACGGCTCAAGGCTGTGTTGAACGAAATTACGGCTGCGGCAGGCGAGATCATTCTTTTCATCGACGAGATGCACACCCTTGTGGGGGCGGGCAAGGCCGATGGGGCGATGGACGCTGCCAACCTGATCAAACCAGCGCTGGCGCGGGGCGAATTGCACTGCGTTGGGGCCACCACCCTGGATGAATACCGCAAGTACGTGGAAAAAGACGCAGCCCTGGCCCGCCGGTTCCAGCCGATCATGGTCGAGGAACCGACGGTCGAGGACACGATCTCGATCCTGCGGGGCATCAAGGAAAAGTACGAGCTTCACCACGGTGTCCGCATCAGCGACAGCGCCCTTGTTAGTGCGGCCACCCTGTCACACCGCTACATCACGGACCGCTTTCTGCCCGATAAGGCCATCGACCTGATGGACGAGGCCGCCAGCCGCTTGCGGATGGAAGTGGACAGCAAGCCAGAAGAGCTGGACGCCCTCGACCGCCAGCTTTTGCAGATGCAGATCGAGGCGGAAGCCCTGAAGAAGGAGGACGACCAGGCCTCCAAGGACCGCCTCGTCAAGATCGAGAAAGAGATTGGCGACCTGCAGGAAAAGGCCGACGCCATGACGGCCAAGTGGCAGGCCGAGCGGGACCGGCTGGAAGGCGGGCGTAACCTCAAAGAGCAGCTGGACAAGGCACGCGCCGAACTGGACATTGCCAAGCGTGAAGGCAACCTCGCCAGGGCGGGTGAGCTGTCCTACGGGGTTATCCCGGGGCTGGAGCGTCAATTGGCGGATGCGGAGGCCGAGGGCGATGCCCTGCTGGTGGAAGAGGCCGTGCGCCCCGAGCAGATCGCAGAAGTGGTCGAGCGTTGGACGGGCATTCCAACCAGCCGGATGCTGGAAGGCGAGCGGGACAAGCTGTTGCGCATGGAAGAAGGCCTGCACAAGCGGGTCATCGGCCAGAACACGGCTGTCCGGGCTGTCGCCAATGCGGTGCGCCGTGCGCGGGCCGGTCTAAATGACGAGGGGCGGCCCTTGGGCTCTTTCCTCTTCCTCGGGCCGACCGGTGTCGGCAAGACAGAGCTGACCAAGGCTTTGGCCGAATATCTGTTCGATGATGACGGCGCGATGGTGCGTATCGACATGTCGGAGTTCATGGAAAAGCACGCGGTGTCGCGGCTGATCGGCGCCCCTCCGGGCTATGTCGGCTATGACGAAGGCGGCGTCCTGACCGAGGCTGTGCGACGCCGGCCCTATCAGGTGATCCTGTTCGATGAGGTTGAAAAGGCCCATCCGGATGTCTTCAACGTGCTGTTGCAGGTGTTGGACGATGGGGTGCTGACGGACGGGCAGGGCCGGACCGTCGACTTCAAACAGACGCTGATCGTGCTGACCTCCAACCTTGGGGCGCAGGCGCTAAGCCAGTTGCCCGAAGGGGCGGATGCCTCGGTGGCCAAACGCGATGTGATGGATGCGGTTCGGGCCCACTTCCGGCCCGAGTTCCTGAACCGTCTGGACGAGACCATCATCTTCGACCGGCTGGCCCGGGCGGATATGACCGGCATCGTTACCATCCAGATGGCAGCGCTCGAAAAGCGGCTGGCAGGGCGCAACATCAAACTGGACCTTGATCAAGGCGCGCTGACGTGGCTGGCGGATGAAGGCTATGACCCGGTTTTCGGCGCCCGTCCGCTCAAGCGGGTTATCCAGCGGGCCTTGCAAGACCAGTTGGCCGAAATGATCCTCGCCGGCGAGGTCATTGACGGCGACACTGTCCCCGTAACTGCGGGCGCCGATGGGCTGATCGTCGGGGATCGGGTGTCCGGTTCTCAGCGGCCCCGGCCAAACGACGCAGTCGTCCACTGACAAAGCAGGGTGGGTACGGATCTCGGACCCACCCTGCTCCAGTGAGGATTTTCGGAGGATTGCCTCAAAACGTAAGGTGGGTCATGACCCACCTTACCAGGACGACCTTACATGGCCGGCAGGATCACCTTGTCGATGACGTGGATGACGCCATTCGACGCTTCGATGTCGGCGCTGATGACGTTGGCATCATTCACCATCACACCACCTTCGGTCATGATCGTCACGTCGGCACCGTTCACGGTTGCCGCCATCATGCCATTGGTCAGGTCGGTCGACATCACTTTGCCAGCGATGACGTGGTAGGTGAGGATGGCGGCCAGCGCTTCGGGGTCGGCAAGCAGGGCTTCGACAGTGCCTTCAGGAAGGGCTGCGAAAGCCTCATCGGTGGGAGCGAACACGGTGAACGGGCCTTCGCCCTTCAGGGTGTCGACCAGACCGGCGGCCTGAACAGCGGCGACCAGAGTGGTAAAGGAACCGGCGTCGATTGCGGTGTCGACGATGTCCTTTGAGTGACCGGCAGCAAAGGCCCCGGTTGCGAGTGTCGAGGCGGTTGCAAGTGCTACAAATGTTCTGCGAAGCATGGTGTCGTCTCCAAGTTTCTAATCTCAATGCCGTTGTGGCATCGTGATGTGAAACGGCCCTCAGAGTGCTTTGGATCGTTATCGAATTTTCGTGAAGTGACATTGAAAGTCGCCCCTGCGCGGCTAAGCCAGACGCATGTCTTGTTTCAAGTCACGCTTATGTCAGCCGAAGTCATCCGACGTGATCATTTCGTCTTTAATAGAGACGGCCAGCGGCCGGTCATACCGGTTGCCGTCCATTTGGCCTCAGCCCTTTTTCAGACCTTGCCTGCCGTAGTCGGAGCCGATTTTTAGGTTACAGTCCGTGAACACCATCGTGACGCCCTTGAAATCGTATTCTGGGCTAAAGTCTCTATATTACGGCAAGAACCGACAAGAGGAGGGCTGAATGGCCTATCGCTGGAAGAACGACCTGACACAGGCTGATGTGACGCCCAAGTCCATGTTCCTTAATCGCCGCCAGTTGATGGGCGGGGCTGCCGGGCTGGGCCTGACCGCTGCTGCCGGTGGTGCACGTGCCCAAGACGCGCTGGAGCCGAACACTCTGGAAGAGATCAGATCCTACAATAATTTCTACGAGTTTGGCACCGGCAAGGAAGATCCTGCCCGCAATGCCGGTGGTATGGTCATCGATCCCTGGACGATCACCGTCGACGGTCTTGTCGACAACCCGGGCGAATACTCGCTTGCCTCGCTTCTTGATGGTCTGACCGAAGAAGAGCGGATCTACCGCTTTCGCTGCGTCGAGGCCTGGTCGATGGTCGTGCCCTGGAACGGATACGAGCTTGCCGATATCCTCGCAAAGGTCGGCGTGAAGTCCGAGGCAAAGTATGTCGCCTTTGAAACCACCGTTCAGCCCGATGTCATGATCGGCGTCCAGCGCCGTGTCATTCCATTCCCCTATGTCGAAGGCCTGCGTCTGGACGAGGCGATGCATCCTCTGACCATGCTGGCCACCGGCATCTATGGTGAGCCGATGGCCAAGCAGAACGGCGCCCCGATCCGCCTTGTCGTGCCTTGGAAATATGGCTTCAAATCCATCAAGTCGATCGTCCGCATCAGCCTTGTGGAAGAAGAGCCGCCCGCCAGCTGGAACATCATCAACCCGCGCGAGTACGGCTTTTACAGCAACGTGAACCCGACCGTGGATCACCCCCGCTGGAGCCAGGCATCCGAGCGCAAGATCGGTGGCGGTCTCTTTGCCACCCGTCAGGACACTTTGATGTTCAACGGCTACGAGGCTGAGGTTGCATCCCTGTATGAGGGCATGGATCTGAACGAGTTCTACTGATGCAGGTGGTTGGCGGCATAAATACCGGACTGCGCAAGGTCCCCGCCTGGCTGGTCTATCTGGGCGGGCTGGGCTGGGCGGCCTATCTGTTCTGGCTTGGCCTGTCCAACCAGCTTGGGCCGGAACCGATTAACACGCTTGAACGGTTGTACGGCGATGTCGCCATCAAGCTCCTGATACTTGGGCTCGCCGTGACACCGCTGCGCAAATGGCCGGGCCTGAACCTGATGAAGTTTCGTCGGGCGATCGGTCTGACAGCCTTTGGCTTTGTCCTGGCTCATTTCATGGTCTTTGCCATCCTGGATGTGCAGACCCTTGAGCGGGGCTGGACCGAGATCGTGAAGCGTCCTTACGTGACCATCGGCATGGCGGGCTTCCTGTTGCTGATCCCCCTTGCTTTGACCTCCAACAACCTGAGTGTTCGCAAACTGGGTGGGGCGGGCTGGCGCAAGCTGCACAAGCTGACCTATGCGGCGGCCTTGCTGGGGGCGGTTCACTACCTCTGGCTGGTCAAGGGGTTTCAGATCGAGCCGGTGGTCTTCACAGCCTTGATCGTGGGCCTTTTGCTGACGCGAATAAAGTGGAGCCGCGCCCGGGCCGTCTTCGCCTGATCGCCTGATCGCCATTTTCCGGATCTTTTCATTTCGCCACGCTTCGCTCAGGGTGGCGGAATGACCCCTCGCCAAACCATCCTACTGACGATGGCGGTGTTTGCCCTGCAACCGCTTGCCTTCGGCGCCTGGCTTGCCCTGATCCCACAGATCAAAGCAGAGCTTGGCTTGTCAAAGTCTGAACTGGCCATCGCCCTGCTTGGCAACCCGATTGCCGTCATTCCCGGGCTGCAGCTGGCCGGCCGCGTCCTTGCCCGCTTTGGGCCCCGGCGGGTACTTGCCGTCTGCTTTCCGCTGCAGGCTGTGCTGATCCTGCTTCCACTCTTTGCCGTCGGGCAATGGAGCCTGTTCACTGCCCTCGCGGCCTATGGCATCGTCATGGCGCACTTGCAGGTCAGCTTGAACGTCTATGCAGGCAGGCTTGAGAAAAGCCTTGGTTTGGTCGTCATGAACCGGTGTCACGGGTTCTGGGCGCTAGGACTTATGGGAGGGGCCCTTGCGATGGCGCTTCTGGTGGGGGTGCCGGATGTCTGGCGGGTCTTTCTGATCTCGGGGCTTTCCGGCGCGGCGGGTGTTGTCGTCGCTTTGCGATTGCCGCGCCTTGCCGGGGCGGAAGAGGGCAGGGCGCCACCACGTCGTGCCCTGCGAAGGCTGCCAGCGGCCCTTATCCTGATCTCGGTCTTTGCCCTGATCATCGGTATGACCGAAGGGGCCATGGCCGACTGGTCCGCCGTCTACCTGGCCGAGCGTTGGCCAGAAGGGGCGGAACGGGCCGGCATCGCCGTTTCCATCTATGCCGGTTGCCTCGCGGCTGGTCGGTTCCTGGGCGACGCCGCCAAGACCAGCCTAGGGACCGTCCGGCTGGCCCGGAACGCTGTCCTCGTGGCGGTGCTGGGGCTTGTCCTCGTGATCGGGCCCTGGCCGCTTTGGGGGGCCTTTGTCGGCTTTGCCCTTGTCGGCCTCGGGGCGTCTGTCGGCTTTCCCCTTGCTGTGTCCGCCGTGGCGGCACTGGATGATCTCTATGAGGGGGCGAATATAGCTGTGCTCTCGACCATAGCGCTGACCGGATTCCTGACAGGCCCCCCGACGATTGGCTTTCTTGCGGATGCCTTTGGCCTGCGGATCGGGTTGGGTGTTTTGCTCCCTTTGTTGGTGCTGGCCCTATGGTTGGCTAGGTGGCTGGCACCTGTCACGGGGGCAGTTGGCGCGCAAAACGCCGACTCGGCCCGATTGCCGATCGGGTGACTCGGGGCCAGGTGGGGCTGAACAAGGCCTCTCGAACGACCTGAATCAACCTAGTGGTGGACAGTTCTGGGGATAAGTCTGCGGCACCCCCCACATATAGGGGG